>Ga0134126_10000559_pt1 | contig 47339 bp, 34 predicted proteins | sample KB31752_FD_96881 | JGI IMG/M metagenome (GOLD analysis project Ga0134126, IMG submission 96881) | Terrestrial soil microbial communities with excess Nitrogen fertilizer from Kellogg Biological Station, Michigan, USA - KB3-175-2 | ecosystem: Environmental > Terrestrial > Soil > Unclassified ...
AGGCGTTACCATCGAGTGCGCGCATTGCCACGATCATAAGTTCGACCCGTTTTCGCAAAAGGAATATTACCAGCTGTTCTCATTTTTTAACAGCGTAAAGGAGCCGGGCATACAATCCACCGTAGGCGGCCCCGAAACCTACGCCAAACGGCCAATGATGCAGGTGACCAACGACGATGTAAAAAGCATCCTGAAATTTGTGAACAAGCAGGATACCGGCAAGCTGATCGTATCGGTAATGGGCGACAGCGAAGTTTACCGCAAAACATATATCCTGAAACGCGGCAACTATGATGCGCATGGCGACGAAGTGCAGCCCGGCACACCAAAAGCTATTTTACCATTTAACAGCACCTATCCAAAAAACAGGCTGGGCCTGGCCGAATGGCTGTTCAACCCCAAAAACCCGCTTACCGCGAGGGTGTTCGTGAACCAAACCTGGCAGGAATTTTTTGGCAGGGGCATTGTAAAAAGCGCGGCCGACTTTGGCATGCAGGGCGATCTGCCGTCGAACCTCGAATTGCTCGACTGGCTTTCGGTCGATTTTATGAAGCATGGCTGGAACATCAAGCGGCTGGTAAAGCAGCTGGTGATGTCGGCCACGTACCGGCAGTCTGCCGTTTTAACGAAGGAGAAACTGGAAAAGGATCCGGATAATAGTTTGCTGACCCGCAGCCAGCGGCAGCGCCTGCCCGCCGAGTTTATACGCGACTTGGTGCTGGCCAGCAGCGGCCTGCTCACCAAAACTATCGGCGGCCCCAGCGTAAACCCCTACCAGCCGCCCGGGCTTTGGGAAAATGCCACCTCCGGGCGCGGCATACTGGCGCACTACAAGCAAGTGCATGGGCCAAACCTGTACCGCCGCGGCATGTATACGCTGATAAAACGCACCGTTCCGCCTGTGGAAATGGCCATTTTCGATGCCAGCAACCGCGACCAGTGCGAGGTGAAAAGGCTGAACACCAACACCCCGCTGCAGGCCCTGCTGATGATGAACGATCCTACCGTGCTGGAAAGCGCGCGGGTGCTTGCCGCCAGGTTATTGCAGCAGAACACGAATGCTCAATATAAAATTTATACGGCCTTCAGGCAGATCATTTGCCGCAAGCCGAACCAGCGGGAGTTGGCTATATTAACCGGGTACTACAACGAACAGCTGAAAGCGATGGATATGCAAACTGCCCGCAAAGTGTTAAGTGTGGGCGAATATCCCATTCCGGCCAACGTAAATAAGATAACCCTTGCTGCTTTAATGAAAGTGGTTGATACGATATACAACATGGAAGAAGCGATCACAAAAACCTGACGGATATGGAAAAAGACATTTTAGAGCACCGGCTCAATATCAACCGGCGCAGGTTTTTATCCAGGTTAAGCCTGGGGATCGGTAGCGTAGCCTTAGGCTCATTGCTCATTCCCGATCTTTTTAGTGGCCTTGGCGGCGACAGTGAGGCCGACTTTATACCTGGCGTACCCAACTTTGCGCCAAAGGCAAAACGGGTGATCTATCTTTTTCAGGATGGCGCGCCTTCGCAGCTCGAATCGTTCGATTATAAGCCCAAATTGCGCGAGCTGATGGGTCAGGAGCTGCCGCCATCTGTAAGGGGCAACCAGATACTGACCGGGATGACCTCAGGCCAGAAATCCTTCCCGCTGGTGGGATCTTTTTATGATTTTAAGCAATACGGCGATTCCCGCGCATGGGTGAGTGATCTTTTCCCGCACATCGGTAAAATAGCCGACGATATTTGTATCGTCCGGTCGATGTATACCGAGGCCATCAACCACGACCCGGCCTTAACCTTTTTTCAAACCGGCGCACAACAGGGCAACCGCCCCAGCATGGGCTCGTGGGTAAGCTACGGCCTCGGCAGCGAAAACAAGAACCTGCCGGCGTTTACGGTATTGCTGTCAAAAGGGAAAGGTAACGGGCAGGGCGTATATTCCAAATTATGGAGCAACGGCTTCCTGGATTCCATTCACCAGGGTGTACAATTTAGCAGCGGCGAAAACCCGGTGCTGTATTTGAACGACCAGGACGGGATCGACAAGCGCGACCGCCGTAAAATGCTCGATAAATTAGCCGAGCTGAACGATATATCGTACAAAGAATTTGGCGATCCGGAAATAAGCACGAAGATACAGCAGTATGAAATGGCCTACCGCATGCAATCGGCGGTGCCCGAAATTATGGATGTATCCAAGGAGCCAGATGATATTGTAAAAATGTACGGACCGGATTGCCTGGTGCCCGGCACCTATGCGGCAAACTGTTTATTGGCGCGCAAGCTTTCGGAAAGCGGCGTGCGCTTCGTGCAACTGTATCACCAGGGATGGGATCAGCATAGCAACCTGCCCAAAGAAATGGCCGGTCAGGCCATGGACGTCGACCAGGCGTCGGCGGCATTGGTGACCGATTTAAAACAACGCGGCCTGCTTGACGAAACGTTGGTGATATGGGGCGGCGAATTTGGCCGCACCAACTACAGCCAGGGCAAGTTGGTTAAAGATAACTATGGCCGCGACCACCACCCGCGCTGCTTCAGCATCTGGATGGCCGGCGGCGGTATCAAGCCGGGGTTGGTGTATGGCGAATCGGATGAGTTTGGCTATAACATTGTGAAAGACCCCGTGCATGTGCATGATTTTCATGCCACCATTCTGAACCAGCTCGGCATCGATCATAAAAAACTGACCTTTAAAGCGCAGGGAAGAAGATACAGGTTAACCGATGTGGCCGGTAATGTGGTAAAGGGGATCATCACTTAACAGGATTTCACCGATTTGCGGTGGATTACACCGATTATCGGCAAACAATCGGTGTAATCAAAAAAAAAATCGGTGCAATCAAAAAATGGAAAGAAGAAAATTCATAAAACAAGCAGCCGTTTCGGTGGGTCTTATCATTACAAAAGATATGTTCGCAAAAAATGATGACCCGGTCTACGGTCATGGCGGCATGCGTTACCGGATGGATAAGGGATGGGCCAAAGCCGATCCGCTGAAAAACCCGGTGAACGATTGCCACGAGATGGTGCAGGACTCGAAAGGGCGCATACTGCTGCTCACCAACGAGACGAAAAACAATGTGCTCATTTTTAATAAATCCGGGAAGCTGCTGGATACCTGGGGTCATGATTTTCCCGGAGCGCATGGGCTCACGCTGGTGCATGAAAACGGCACGGAATTTCTTTTCATCACCGATACGGTAAAGCACCAGGTATATAAAACCACCATGGATGGCCGTATTTTGCTGACCATCGATGCACCGCTTGAAACAGGTTTTTATAAAAAAACAGAAGAGTTTGTCCCGACAGAGACTACGGTAGATACCAACGGCGATTTTTACGTGGCCGATGGCTATGGCGCACAATATACCATGCACTATGATAAAAACGGGAAGCTTAAAAACATTTTTGGCGGTCGCGGTGAGGGCGACGAACACTTCGACAACGCACACGGCATATTGATCGACCGGCGCAATGCGACGCCCACACTTTTAATTACCGATCGTACCCGCAACTGCTTTAAGCGGTTCAGCATGGATGGCAAGCTGATGGAGATCATCAGGCTACCGGGCGCGTGCGTTTGCCGGCCGGTCATCAAAGGCAAGCATTTGTACGCGGCCGTTTTGCGTTCGCCGGCTTTGAGCAACGAGAATTCGGGCTTCGTCACCATTCTGGATAAGCACAATAAGGTGGTATCCAATATTGGCGGTACAAAACCTTTGTATATCGATGGTGTACTGCAGCCTATGGCACAAGCCGAAAAGATATTTTTGAACCCGCACGACGTTTGCGTGGATGACGACGAAAATTTGTATGTTGCACAATGGGCCTCGGGCAAAGTTTATCCCTATAAGTTTACCCGGGTTTAATTTTAAGCCGTTTGATTAAATGATAAAAAACCGCACTAAAGGTTTTGCAGAAAACCTGCTGTTCGCCCTGAATATTTTTATCATTTTTTTTCTTTTTTTTGGCGACAACATTGTGATCCCACAGTGGCTGCAGCCGGTTGGCAGGCTTCACCCCCTCATCCTTCATTTCCCGATCGTGGTGCTCATCATGGCCATGACGCTCGAGTTTTTCCGCTTCAAGGCACGCCTAAAGGTGGAGCGGCTGTACCACGAGTTTACAACCTACCTATGGCTAACGGGCGCCTTATTTGCCGCGGTCACCGCCATTATGGGACTTTTCCTGTCGAAAGAGCCGGGCTACGAAGGAGGCACTTTAGAGTGGCATAAATGGTTCGGCGTAAGCGTCGTTTTTATTTCGACCATCATTTACCGTTATCGAAATGCGGTTTGGTACAACCAGAACATGGCCCGCTGGGGCGCGGGGATTACGGTTATTGTTTTGATCGTTGCCGGGCATTTCGGCGGCGATATAACCCACGGCGACAACTTTGTTTTGGCGCCGGTTTGGCATCCCGAAAAAAAATTGGTGCCGGTCGATAAGGCGTTGGTTTTCCGCGACGTGGTGCAGCCCATCTTCCAAAACAAGTGCATCAGCTGTCATAATCCAGACAAGATAAAAGGCGGGTTGATGCTGATCGACGAAAAGTCGGTCCTGAAAGGCGGCAAAGACGGTAAGCTCATCGTTCCCGGTCAGCCGCAGCTAAGCCTCTTGCTTCAGCGCATCCATTTGCCCGAAGAAGAAAAAAAACACATGCCTCCCGCCGGCAAGCCCCAGCTAACCGCCGACGAGCAGCGGCTGCTGTTTTTATGGATCAAGGAAAATGCGGAGTTTAAGAAAAAAGTAACCGACCTGCCCGAAAAGGATTCGCTGCGTGTGCTGGCCTCAACCTGGTTAAAACCGGCCGAAGCAACGGACGAGCAATACGATTTTGCTGCCGCCGATCCAAAGCTTGTTAAAACGCTGAATAATAATTACCGGGTGATATACCCGCTGGCGGCGGAGTCGCCCGCGCTGGGTGTCAATGTTTATAACAGGAAAACATATTCTTCAAAAGTCCTGACCGAGCTGAGCGGCATAAAAAAACAAGTGGTTTCGCTTGATCTTGATAAAATGCCGGTAACGGATGCCGACCTGAAAGCGATCGCGCAATTTGAAAACCTGCGTTCGCTGAACCTTAATTTTACCGACGTCACCGGCGGCACACTGCGGGACCTGGCGCCGTTAAAGTATTTGAACGCGTTGTCACTCGCGGGTACGCGTTTAACCCCGCAGGGCGCTGCGCAAATCCATCAGCTGAAAAGCTTAAAAAAAATTGCCTTGTGGGACATCGGCCTTGCGGATGCTGAAATACAGGCGCTGCAGAAAGCCAATAAAAACATTGAATTTATTAAGGGCTTTAAGGATGACGGCAAACCCATTAAGCTGAACAACCCGCAGGTTAAAAATGCCAGCTTTGTTTTTACAAGGCCCATGGAGCTGGAACTGGGTCACCCGATAAAAGGCGTTGACATCCGCTACACGACCGACGGCTCCGATCCGGATAGCATAAAATCGTTGTTATATAAGCCGGGCATCGTTATCAGTCAGAATACCGCTATTAAAGCAAAAGCCTATAAACCCGGCTGGCTTAGCAGCGACATTGTGCAGGCTAACTTTTATAAAAGCACTTATACGCCCGACAGTATCAGCTTCATAGCCCGCCCGGACGAAAAATACAGCGGCGACGGCGCGAAAACGTTAACCGATAAAGACCTTGGCGGGACGGATTTTGGCAATGGCAAATGGATCGGGTCGCAAAAAGAGATCGTGATCTATATGCAGTTTAAAAACCCGGCGGATGTGCATGCCATCACCCTCAATTGCATGCGAAACATTGGCAGCCAGATATTCCTGCCGGCCGGCGTGGAGATTTGGGGTGGCCGCGACAAGGATCACCTGAAACTATTAAGTACCTATAGATCCGCAGCGCCGCAAAAAAAAGATCCTTTTATGGTAAAGGGAATCGACTGCAAATTGCCGGGGACAAAATCGTTAACATGCATAAAAATTATCGTTAAACCTGTCCCGCGACTCCCGGCGTTTATCACCGCCGCGCAGCCGGTTAAAAAGGGTGCGAAAAAACCTATGCCCGTTAAACCGTCGCCGGGCTGGGTATTTATGGACGAGATATTTTTAAATTGAGCCTGTTAACGGTATTTTCGATAAGCATTTAAATATAACTCCCTTGCGGGAAATTAAACGGGGCAATATGGAAGCAAAAAACACGTACGACGCCATCGTGATCGGCTCGGGCATCAGCGGCGGCTGGGCCGCCAAAGAATTATGCGACCTGGGGGTGAAGACATTGGTTTTAGAGCGCGGCCGCAACATCGAACACATTAAAGATTACCCGACCGCTACCAAAAATCCCTGGGATTTTCCGCATCGGATGCGGGAACCGCTGAAAGTGCGGGACGAAAACCCCGTGATCAGTAAATGCTATGCTTTTGGCGAAGACACGCACCATTTTTTTGTTAAAGACAAAGAACATCCCTACATCCAGGAAAAGCCTTTCGACTGGATACGCGGATACCAGGTGGGTGGCAAATCCATTATGTGGGGACGCGCCTGCCAGCGGTGGAGCAATTTTGAGTTTACCGCCCCGCAGCGGTACGGCTATGCGATCGACTGGCCCATCCGTTACGACGATATGGCGCCGTGGTATTCGCATGTCGAAAAATTTGCGGGCATCTGCGGCGATAAGGATGGCCTGGAAGCGATGCCCGACGGCGAATACCTGCCGCCGTTTGAAATGACCTGCCTGGAAGAGGAGATACAGGGCAAAATAAAGGCAAACTATAAGGATCGGTTTATGGTGCGTACCCGCTGGGCGCATTTGACCAAACCCGAACCGATCCACCTGGAGCAGGGCCGCGGAAAATGCCAGGCGCGCGACCTTTGTACGCGCGGCTGTCCTTTTGGCGGCTATTTCAGCTCGGTATCCTCGACCCTGCCCTGGGCCAAAAAGACCGGCAATCTTACCATCCGGCCGCATTCGGTGGTACATTCCATTATTTACGATGAGCAAAAAGGTAAGGTAACAGGGGTAAAAATTATCGACGACATCACCAAACAGGAGGTAAACTATTACGCCCGAGTGATCTTTTTAAATGCGGCGTGTTTAAATACCAACCTCATTTTGTTGAACTCGAAATCGCACCGCTTTCCGAACGGGCTGGGTAACGATAACGGCCTGCTCGGTAAGTTTATCGCCTTCCAGAATTACCGGGCCAGCGTACATGGCACCTACGAAGGCTTTAAGGAACGGTATTACTTCGGGCGTAACCCCACTAATCCGATCATAGCCAATTACCGCAACCTGCATAAACAGGACACTGACTACCTGGGTGGTTTTTTAACATTTGTATACTCCGGCCGCAGGCCTGCATACCACGATGCAATCGGTGACGGCATAGGCGCCGGGTACAAAGATGCCATTACCGAGCCTGGTTCGTGGTTTGCCGGCATGTATATGCAGGGCGAAACCCTGCCAAAAGAAACCAACCATGTGCGCTTAAGCACCGACCATGTCGACCCTTGGGGCATCCCGCAGCTGATCACTTCGGTGGGTTATGATGAGAATGATGATAAGATGGTGGCCGATTTTTTAACACAAAGCGCCGAAATGCTGGAGGTGGCCGGCTTGAAAAACATCACCAAACACGATACCCACCAGGCGCCGGGCCTCGACATCCACGAAATGGGCGGCTGCCGCATGGGCAGCGATCCGAAAACCTCGCTGCTCAACAAATGGAACCAGATGCACCTTTGTAAAAATGTTTACGTAACGGATGGCGCCTGCATGACCAGCACCGGCACGCAAAGCCCGTCGATATTGTACATGGCTTTCGCCGCCAGGGCGGCCCACCACGCCGCCGAAGAAATGAAAAAAGGTAATATTTGAGCGGGGGATTGCTCGTTCGGTGTTTTTGGCATCATTCCGCTATATCTATGCTACAAGGACATTCGGAAAATGGAAAATATGTGTGTAAAAAATAAACTTCACCGAACCTGAGATGCTAGAATAATTGTTTTTATTAAGTCGCCAAAAACCTAGATAACATAATTACACAGGCTAAATAGTCAAAATCGATTTAGTTTATTTAATTTGTTTAAATTTATTATATAAACCTAACTTATTAGCAATGGATATTGGTATAACCTCACTACAAACGTATTCGATAGAAGCAATCTTGTCAAGAAAGGTCACTTACAAATTACCAACGTTTCAACGAGAATATTCATGGACCAAAAATGAATGGAGTCAACTATGGGACGATGCGATCTCTTCTGTTGCAAATAGAACTGGTCATTTTTTTGGTTTTATGACCTTTAAAGAAGAATCGTATGACAAATACTCCATAATAGAAGGTCAACAAAGATTAAGTACAATAACGATTTTAATTTGTGCTATTAGGGACTTTCTTGAAGAAAATAACAATCAAATTGGGAATAATCTAGATAATGAATTTGTAAAAACCGCCGATACCTACTCTATTGGAAAGTCAAAAAGTTATCGAATCCAATTAGAAGAGACGAACAATACATTCTTTAAAAAGTACATTCAAACTAATGGTCGTCCTCTTGATAAAATTGACGGTATAGCTCACGAAAAACGTGTCAGCCCGTCCAATAAGCTCATTGGCGATTGTTATAGATATTTCTATGAGAGAGTTCGGGAATATGAAAAACAAAATTTTGACGGGATACCAGGACGACCGATAGTTGGTTTAATTCAATCAGTCGGACTAAAATTTGTTGTCGTTTCTACAGAGGTTAAAGACGAATTAGTAGCATATAATATTTTTCAGACTTTAAATAATCGCGGGTTAGAGCTAAGTTTAACTGATTTAATAAAAGTCTATCTGTTTAGAACTGCAGGAAACAAGTTGGAGGATGCTAAAATACGTTGGAATAACATAAAGCAAAATCTGAACAATGCTAATCCAAATTCATTTTTCAGACATTTTTGGCTATCCAACAACAGCTTAGTTAGAGAAACCGAGTTGCTGCAAATTATTCAGGGGACAATTACCGATAATTATAAAGCAATCACGCTCTTAGATCACTTGCAAGATGAATCAGAAATTTATGAAGCATTATTAAATCCATCCAATGATTATTGGAAAGACAAAGATATTTTAGAATTACTGACCGATCTCCAATTATTATCTAAACAGACTCCGCTACCTGTTTTGCTTTCTGCGGCAAAAAAAATATACCCAAACAATAAGAACCAGTTTAAGAAGATAATTATATATCTTACTAATCATATTTTCAGATACTTAACCGTTGCGGAACGTGAAAACAAAGCCCTGGAAAAGTTACTAAGTGACATTTCCATTCAAATTAGGAATGAAACAATAACAAATTCGGATGAGGTGCTAAATGCTTTAATTAAAGAACGGGTTGACGATGACACATTCAAATATTTGGTAGTAGATAAGGATTTTAAAAAAGCTAGCGTTGCTAGATATATTTTAATGTCTATTGAGAAGATGCTTGAACGAGATATGGAAAAGTTTTCAAGCGAGATGACCCTAGAACATATCTTGCCAAGAAATCCAGATACAGACTGGAAAAAGTATTGTATAGAAAATTCATTTGAAGCGGAGGATTGGATCTACAAAATCGGCAACATGACCTTACTGCTGGGGAAGCCAAATCGGAAAGCTCAAAACAAATTCTTTAATCATAAATCAAGTACCTATAAAAAAAGCAGCAAGTTAAACTTAAATAGAAACTTACTTGACTTGACAAGTTGGAATCAAATGGACATCAAAGAACGCACTTGGCAGATAGCTGATTGGGCAAATCTCACCTGGCATTACGAGAAAGTGTAGGATTAGATCAATTGTTTTTGCTGGAAGAAAATACGATTTATATCCTAGGTCGTTTGCATATTCTTTTTTTCAAATCATTCAAGCTCGGCCCATGAATTTTCACCTTGAGCCAGGACTAACCTGAGTTTATCGAAGGGAAGGATAAGCCGTGGCCTCCTAAAATAAAATTTAGTTTTTTATGGAAAACGCGTTCTGCCTGCATCCTATAGGCAGCTTCAATAAAATTTTACGGAGCGCGTTTTATTAACTAATATTATATATCCATAAAACCGGAACCTATGTCAACCCCCTCATTCACGGTTAACACGCTAAAATTCCTGCTGGCTGCAGGTTTGCTGTTTTGTTTTAAAACCGGCGCTGCGCAGGTAAAATACGACCGCATCGTATACCGGATCGATTCACTCGCCAATATCGGCCTGCCAAAATCCGCGTTGAAAGAGGTGGACCGGCTCGATGCGCTTGCCCGTAAAGATCATAACGCCCCGCAGCAGATCAGGGCGTCGGTTTACCGTATGACATTCCAATCGTACCTGGAAGAAAATGCGCTTACCGCGATCATCAGCCGGTTGAAAAAAGACGCCGCTCTGGCCGGATACCCGGTTAAGCCGGTTTTACAGTCGTTGCTGGCGCAGATGTACTGGAACTATTACCAGCAAAACCGCTACCAGTTTACACAGCGTACCAGGCTGATGAAACCAGACTCGGACTTTACAAAATGGGATCTCCGGACGATCATCAGCGAAACCAGCCACCTTTACGACCTGTCGTTACGCGATGCCGTGAAAGAACAAAACACACCCATAGCCGTGTTGGACGGTGTTTTAGAAGGCGATAAATCGACCCGTTACCTGCGCCCCACCTTGTATGACCTTTTGGTACAGCGCGGCTTTGATTTTTTCCTGACGGATGAGCCGGACCTGCCAAAACCAAAACTGCCGTTCTCCTTAAACGATGCGCGGTTCTTCGGCGGCAGCCGGGCTTTCGCCGACCTGGTGATCAAAACAACCGATACCGCGTCGACAGCATACAAAGGCATCAGGTACTTGCAGCAGGCCACGGCATTCCATCTTTCGCGTGGCAATCAGGAAGCGCTTGCCGACCTGGATTTGCAGCGGCTAAAATTCCTATACGGCCGCTCGCATCCCGAACATAAGGATTCACTGTATTTGTCGGCCCTAAAACAAATCGCTATAGAGTTTGCGGCAAAACCCATCAGCAGCGAGGCGCTGGTTTTGGAAGGGCAATATTACCAGGCCCTGGATAGCTTAATCATAGCGCATAGTCTTTTTAAACAGGCTGTAGAAAAATATCCCGAAAGCCTTGGCGGGAAAGGTGCCGTGCAGCTTATAAAGCTGGTGGAAGATAAGAGAATCACCGCGACTGTCGAAGACATAAATATGCCAAACCGCCCCATATTAGCACTGCTTAGTTATAAAAATATAACCTCCGCTAACATTGCCATTTACCGGTTGAGTGAAGCACAGTTTAAGGAATATGACGAAGGCTCTAGCTCTTTGAATGCACAAAAAGAAAAGTCGGAGTTCCGGCTTGGGATTGTCAAAAAACTCGCGCCCATTCAAACTAACACGATTCAGTGGCCTGTTTTAGGAGATTATCGCAACCATAGCCTGGAATTCAAAATAGGCCCCCTGCCATCCGGAGTTTATGTATTGGTGGTAAAAGGCGGCGCAGCAAATGACGAAAGTTTAATCGGGCTGAGCAATTTCCGAATCAGTGCTTTAGCTTATACCGAAAGAATAATCCCCAACGGGAACTTAGAAATAAGGGTGATGAATAGGGAAACAGGATCGCCATTGGACCATTTGAAAATCCACCTAAGAGATCGAAACGGCCGCTTCAATATAAGTGATGACGGGTTCTCAGATCAGAACGGTTTATATAAATCGTCGAAATTTTCACAGGGCAATAACCTGGAAGTCACGTTAACCAGTAATCGGGATACATTGGTCGAAGGATTGGCATACGTTTATGGAGCACAGAGCAATTCGAATAAGAACGGGTGGGTAGATCGAACCATCCTGTTTACCGACCGGTCGATCTACCGTCCCGGGCAAACCATCTATTTTAAAGGGCTGCAGTTGCGCACATCGGATGGTCAAAATAAAATATTACCTGGTGAGCATGTAGAACTAAGGTTTTCAGCTCTTAATAATAAACAAATATCCACTTTAAAATTTTTGACCAACGAATTTGGCAGTTTCGCCGGGTCTTTTATCGTTCCTCAAAATATTCTTAACGGCTACATAATTTTAAAAACCGATAATGGACAAATAACGATTAGGGTAGAGGAATATAAGCGGCCAACGTTTGAAGCAGAGTTTTTGCCAATAAAAGAAAGTTATAAATTAAACGATTCCATCACGATTAAAGGGAATGTCATGGCTTTTTCGGGTTATGGGTTATCGCTGGCCAGGGTTGCTTATCATATTATCCGGACGCAGCAATTCCGGTATCTAAACAAGAGCGGACGACCCCGGTTCAATGCTCAATATCACTTTAATCCTCAGGTTGCAGAAATTAAAACAGATACGATAGTTGCCGACAACCGCGGCGCATTCTCAATTAAATTTAAAGCGGTACCCGGAGAAGCAATCGACGATGACGCCAGTTACAGTTATAGTATTAGCGCTGATGTGACCGATGCAAGCGGGGAGACCCACTCAGCACAAACGTACATTGTTGTTGCGGATAACAATATTCAGATACAAAATTTCTTACCGGAACAATTGATAGCCGGCGACACGACCAATACACCGGTAACCATTCAAAACCTGAATTTCCAGCCACAAAAAGGGGAAATAAAAGTTGATATTTATGGGATAAAAGCACCTGCGCAAGTATTTAAGGATCGGTTGTGGCAAAAACCTGATCAGTTTATTATAAACCGGGCGGATTTTAACCGGTATTTCCCGAATTATTCCTATCAGAATGACGATGCAATATTGCTTTTTAACCGTCTTAAAAAGGTAGTTAGTTCAACAATAAACCTCGACGGAGAAAATCCCGGCGTTTTAAACCTTAATGACTTGAAAAAACTAACACCGGGCTGGTATCAAATTGTGATGCATGCAAAAAACGAATACGGTGATACGGCATCGGAAACCCGCTATGTCAACCTGGTCAATAAAAAATCAATCCCTTTAAAATTTGAAAATTGGGTTATACCCCTTATTAGCACGGTTAAGCCGGGTCAATCTGCTAAATTCCTGGTAGGACTAAACAAAGGAATCAATGTTTTAATGGAGAGATACAGCGGATCAACCTTGATATCTTCCGATTGGCTTGCAATAAACGGACAGCAAGTCATCGAGGTGCCGGTTTCCGCTACCGACAAAAACATTGCTATCCAATTTATGATGGTTTATCAAAACCGAATGCTTAGCAGCTATCAGCGAATAACCATTTTAGACCCCGCTAAAAAACTGAATATTAAGTTCCTAACCTTCCGCAATAAATTGCAGCCCGGCGAAAAGGAGCAATGGAAGATCCAGGTCACTGATCCAACCGGAGGAAAAGAGAGCGCGGAAATGCTGGCCAGTTTATATGATGCCTCGTTAGACAATATCGTGGCGCAGCAAAGGTGGGCGGATTTATTAAACTTAGAAGGACGCAATTATCAGCCGAATTTTTATCAGTGGGTCAATTTTGGATTTGTAAAATCGACTTCAACGCTTGCAGTCGATTACCATCCGGTTATTTACAGGCCCAATTTAAATCAATATGAGCATCTGAACCTTTTAGGCTACAATTACTATGGGGGCACAAATTATTCCTACAGGAATTATCTTCAAAGAACCGATAAAAATTTGATAAAAATAACCGATGAGCGATTGGAAACCGGTTATCAAAAAAATGCATTGCTGGTGCCCAATGGTTATGATATAACCGGGACAGTGGAAGCTTCGGATAAAACTACATTACCTGGCGTAATCGTCTCAATTCAAGGAACATCAATACAAACGAAGACCAATTCGAAAGGAGGTTTTAAAATACGTGTACCGGTTAATGGCGTACTTGTTTTTTCTTATATCGGTTACGAAACCCGGGAGGTTGTAACAAAAAAAGGCGGCAACCTGGTAATAACGCTAACGGAGGCAAACAGCACGTTAAATGAGGTCGTCGTAACCGGATATAGCTCGCAAAGAAAAATGGATATAAACGGAAGTGCGTCGACGGTATATATAAGAGGAGTAGCGAATTCAAGCGCATCGGTCACTCTGCACGGCAACGATTTTGTAGGATATAGTTCTGCCACTGTGATGCGTGAACTGCCGCCCTCCAATACCATGGTTACCGAGCAGGATGCGAACAAAATATTCACCTCAATCGATAACCCGATCGCCCTTCGTAAAAACTTTGCCGAAACGGCCTTCTTTTATCCGCAGCTGCATACCAATGAAAACGGCGAGATATTGATCGATTTCACCATACCGGAGGCGCTTACCCGCTGGAAGTTCAGGGCGCTGGCGCATACAAAGGATTTGAAGACCGGTTATATCGAAAATACGGTCGTCACCCAAAAACAATTGAGTATTAGTGCTAACACACCACGGTTTTTACGTGAGGGCGATACCATCACGATATCCGCCCGGCTGGCCAATCTTACTGCCGATAAATTAAAAGGCACCGTACAAATGAAGCTGTTTAACGCCCTGAATATGCAGCCGGTATCGTTGTTTGTAAACAGCGCCGATGCAAGTCAGTCGTTCGAAATTGCAGGCGGCACCAACAAGGCCGTTTCGTTCAAGCTGGTTATCCCGGCAGGATTGGATGCGCTAACCTACCGGCTTACCGCCGATGCCGGGCAATTTACCGATGGCGAGGAAAATACGCTGCCGGTACTGCCAAACCGAATGCTGGTTACCGAGTCGATGCCGATGATGGTGCGCGCCGGTCAAACGCGCGATTTTACATTTGATAAACTGGTGAACCAAAGCAGCACCACCTTAAAAAACAAAACCCTCACCCTCGAATATACCCAAAACCCGGCCTGGTACGCGGTTCAGGCATTGCCTTATATGATGGAGTTTCCTTACGAATGTTCGGAACAGGTGTTTAGTCGTTATTATGCCAATAGTTTGGCGACCAGCATCGTGACCAAAACACCGGCGATAAAACAGGTGTTCGACCAGTGGAAGAGTGCAAACAGTGGCGAGTTGTTATCGAACCTGGAGAAAAACCAGGAGTTGAAGACCACCCTGATCGAGGAAACGCCCTGGCTGAAGGATGCCGAAAATGAGACAGAGCAGAAAAAACGCATCGCCTTGTTGTTCGACCTGAATAAAATGAGTGATGAGTTAAAGCTCAATTTCGAAAAACTGCAGAAACGGCAATTGCCCGACGGCGGCTTTACCTGGTTCGGCGGGGACCGCTCCGACCGGTATATCAGTCAGCATATTGCCGAAGGGATCGGCGAATTATTCCATATCCATATCGGTACCGATCAGCCGGGCCTAAAACAGGTGGCGGACGATTTGATCAGGTACCTGGATGACCAGGTATTACAAGATGAAAAGGACTGCGCAAAAACCAAAGATCCAAAATGGAGATACAGCGACCTGGATATACACGCCTGGTTTACCAGAAGCTATTTTTTAAATATGCCTTTAAGCAGTGAGCTGACAAGAGCAAGCGATGGCTATTTAAAATGGGCCGCAGAGGAATGGAAATACCGGAATGTTTATGAGCAGGGTTTGATAGCGCTAACCATGCAGCGGTATAACAAGCCGACAGTAACCATGCAGATCGAGCGCTCGCTGCTCGAAACCGCGCAGCAGTCGGACGACCTGGGGATGTATTGGGCCACGAACCGCCGGGGATATTTTTGGTACGAGTCGCCGGTTGAAACGCAAAGCCTTCTGATTGAGTTGTTTACCGAAGCCGGCGATAATGCCAAAGCGGTGGACGAAATGAAGATATGGCTGCTGCGCAACAAACAAACAAACGACTGGAAAACAACCAAGGCAACCGCCGCGGCCTGCTATGCTTTGTTGCTGAAAGGCAGCAACCTGCTGGCCGATACGGGCCGTTCCGTGATCAGCCTTGGCGGGCAGCCGCTGGAGCAGCTAAAGCCAGACGTTAAAGCCGATGCCGGAACGGGTTATATCAAAACAAGCTGGGTCGACGACCAGATTAAACCCGGTCTGGGCAAGGTGGAGATCAAAAATAACAGCACGAATATTAGCTGGGGCGCTTTGCACTGGCAATACCTGGGGAACCTGGATAAGATCACCTCGTCAGAAACCAACTTGAAACTGGAGCGGAAATACTTCATTCAAAAACAAACCGATGTTGGGCCGGTATTGACCGTGGTTGACGCCACGCATTTGCCAAAAACCGGCGACCTGCTAAAAGTGGTCGTTTATTTAAAAGCCGACCGGGATTTTGAATACGTGCAGCTAAAAGATATGCGGCCGGCCGGTACGGAGCCGGTTGACGCTTTGTCGGCTTATAAATACCAGGATGGTTTATATTATTACCAGGTAACAAAAGACGTAGCCACCAACTTTTTTATCAGCTATTTAAACAAAGGCAGCTACGTATTCGAATACCAGCTGCGGGTGGCGCAGCCGGGCAGTTTTTCTACAGGGATCACCAGCATCCAATGCATGTACGCGCCCGAGTTTAACGCACACTCACCGGGGGAAAGGATGACGATTAAATAGATTGATTGATTCTTGAAGTCCACTCTCTGCGAGCCACCGTGTGAACGCAAGTTTTAAGCGGGAATAGATTAATGACCTGTAGGGTCTACCGCTTTGTAGAAGGAATTAATAAAAGGATATTGCCCCGCACGTGCGGGACTACCCTTAACCGCAATTCAACACTCGCTTCGCCGGTGAGGGTAGCCTCTATGAGGCAAAAAATATCGTATTTGGAATTTCTACAAAGGGGTAGACCCTATGGGTCAATCTGTGGTCGTTTATAATTTATAAAATGTGTACAAACAAAAGCCCCGGGGAAGTGCGAATGACTATGAGGTGGCAGGGGAGAGGTCATACAATACTGCCAACTGCCTACTCACCATCCACAACTCATACCTCCACCGTATCCTTCTCGCCGATCTGCTGCCGCCACATGGCATAGTACAAACCTTTTTGCGCGATGAGGTCGAAGTGCCTGCCGGACTCGATGATACGCCCCTTTTCTAATACATATATCTTATCGGCGTGCATAATGGTGGATAGGCGGTGCGCGATCAGAATGGTGATGTGATTTTCAACGTCGGAAACATCCCGGATAGTTTCGGTGATCTCTTCTTCGGTAATCGAATCGAGCGAGGATGTCGCTTCGTCAAAAACCAGGATATCGGGCCGGCGCAATAACGCGCGGGCGATGGACAGGCGCTGTTTTTCGCCGCCGGAAACCTTTACGCCGCCTTCGCCGATCACGGTGCTCAATCCCTTGTCGGCACGGGCCAGCAATGTTTGGCAAGCGGAGCGGTGCAGCACGTCCATACATTCGTCGTCGGTGGCGCCGGGGCGCACAAACTGGAGATTCTCGCGAATAGTTCCCGAAAATAATTGGGTATCCTGGGTCACAAAACCTATTTTCTCGCGCAGCTGATCCAGGTCAATCTCCTTGCTTAAAATGTTATTATACAAAATATCGCCTTCCAGGGGCTGGTAAAGCCCTACCAGCAGCTTAACCAGCGTCGTTTTTCCCGAGCCTGACGGCCCTACAAAAGCCACCGTTTCGCCGCTGGTAGTTTCAAAGCTGATTTGATTGAGCGCATTTCGGTTGGCCGTTAAATGCTTAAAGCTGACGTTATCGAAAGTAAGGGTATTCACTTTTTCCAGCAATACCGGTTTTTCGGGTTTTCTGTCGATGGGCGTACTTATAATTGCATGGAAGTTTCCCAGCGAAACCTCGGCCTCGCGCCACGCGACTATAACGTTGCCCAGCTCCTGCAAAGGATTAAACAAAAAGAACGAATAAAAAAGTAAGCTTAGGTACTGGCCGGGCGTAATGGTTCGCCCGAATATAAGCAGCAGCAAAACCACCACCATGGTACTGCGTACAAAGTTTACCGTGGTACCCTGCACAAAGCTCATGCTGCGTACATATTTCACTTTTTTAAGTTCCAGGCCGAGTATTTTGTAGGTTGTGTTATTGAGCCGGTTTATTTCCTGCTTAACCAGGCCGAGGCTTTTTACCAGCTCGATGTTTCTTAACGATTCGGTAGTCGATCCGGCAAGGGCGGTTGTCTCAGACAGGATACTTCGTTGTATTTTTTTTATCCTGCGGCTCAGGGCCATGCTCACAAACGCAATTACAGGTATTGCGGCAACATATACCAACGTTACCTTATAGCTTATAAACAGCGAATAAACAATAACAAAGCTCATCCCGATAAGGCTCACAAATAATACCGAAATAAACGCTGTAATAAATGCTTCGCAATCAAGCCGTACCTTTTGCAATATGCCCAGCGTTTCGCCGCTGCGCTGATCTTCAAAAACCTGGTACGGCAGCTCAAGCGAGTGTTTAAGGCCATCCGCATACATCTCGGCCCCGGTTTTTTGGGTAATGATGTTGGTAAAATAGTCCTGGAAATTTTTTGCGATACGCGATACCATCGCCACTCCGATCGCCAGCCCCACTAATTTTAACGCATTAAACATGTACTCGTGGTATTGAAGTTTATTGCGCTGTTCGATCACACTGTCAAAAATGCGGCCTGATATATAGGGGTCAAGCAAGGAAAATCCGATGTTAAAAGCAGCCATCAGCAAGGCAAAGGCCACAACCCCGCGGTGTTTTTTCAGGTACGACAGAAGTGTGTTCATTAATATTTGCGTCTTTTAACAAAAATAAAAAAAGGGAATGGCTATGTAGCTCATTCCCTTTAATTTGACATACGTTTAAGATTTAAACGGTCATAATATCTTTTTCCTTGGCATCCGAAAGCTGGTCGACCTTTTGGATATAGCTATCAGTTAGTTTTTGCACTTCGTGCTCGCCTACCTTCATTTCATCTTCCGAAACACCCTCGCTTTTTAACCTTCTGATTTTTTCGTTGGCTTCCTTGCGGATGTTGCGGATAGCGATCTTACCGGTCTCGGTCTCGGCTTTTGCTTTTTTAACCAGGTCGCGGCGGCGCTCTTCGGTTAAAGGTGGTACGTTTATTCGGATAATTACCCCATCGTTCTGTGGGTTAACGCCCAGGTTGGCTTCCATAATCGCTTTCTCGATAACGCTCAGCAACGATTTTTCCCAGGGTTGTATCACAATGGTACGCGCATCGGGCGTGTTAATGCTGCCCACCTGGTTCAGCGGAGTGGGGCTGCCATAGTAATCAACAACTATATCATCCAGCATGCCGGGGTTAGCCTTACCCGCGCGTATCTTTTGTAATTCGCCTTCGGCATGGTCGATGGCTTTGTCCATCAATGCCCTGGCATCGGTAACTTGCTTTTTAATGAGTTCGCTCATCGGTTTGAATTTTGACAAAAATAATAAAAACTATCATTTTACATCAACATGGTATAATTCATGCGCGTACATCATGTAGCTGCCGTCCTGTAAGAAAAAGTGTGATTATTTATCTTTTCAACAAATATTCAATAATACGTTCATTGGGCCTAAACGGCGAAAGCTGCGACAGGCCCAACTCGCGGGCCGCCGTTTCAATCAATTCCCGATCACTTACTTCGGTGGGATGATGCTGCTTCCGCAAAAAATATCTTCCGGCATCCAGCATAGCTTTTAAAGGAATTAAGCCCACCAGCTCGCTCCCTGTCACTTCTATCCCGCGTTTAGCGTCGCTGGCGCGCACTTGTTCAAATGCCATATGCAAGGGAGTTAAGCCGATGTTGGTAAGATTCATGGACACCTGGGCGAAACCATATTCCTTTAAATACCAGCCGATAGCTTTTACCGATTTGAGCGTACCGGGAATAATTACCGGCTTCCCGTTCTCAATCACTTTTCGGCCTGTTTCGCGCACATCGGCCGCTAAGGCGCTTGCCTCGGCAGCGGATGTGGTGTTTAGGTTTACGTTATAGGCGATCAAAAAATCGCGTGCACCTATTACCGTGGCGCCGTGTTTGGCGTGGAACACATCCGGACCAAAATCAGGCCGCCACCCGGGCAGCTTTATTTTTTCAAAAAAACCCTCGTATTGCCCGGCACGGATCATGGAAAGGTTATGCCGCGTTTTATCGGGCTGCGCATGCTCGTATAAGTAAACCGGGATGCCAAGCTCTTCCCCCACCCGTTGAGCCAGGCCCCGGGCATATTGAACCGTTTCCTCCATGCTGATATTGGCAATGGGTATAAGCGGGCATACATCGGTGGCACCGATGCGTGGATGCTCGCCTTTATGCACGCGCATATCGATCAGCTCCGCCGCTTTTTTTATGGCCCGAAACGCGGCTTCCACAATCTGCCCCGGCTCGCCGGCAAAGGTCGTTACAGTACGGTTGGCCCCTTTTCCGGGGTCGATATTCAGCAGCTTTACCCCAGCCACCGAGTCAATTTCACCGGCAATGAGGCGGATAACCTCTGCGTTTACACCTTCGCTGAAATTGGGTACACATTCGATGAGCCGCATTGGTTCAAACCTAAAATTAAAGTCCCTTTTTATGCTGCTTGCCCCATTTTATCATCTCGTCCACGACCGGGGTAAGCGTAAAGCTGTAAGTGGTTAACTTATAATCGATAGTGACCGGATAAGTATCATTAACGATCCTGATGATCAGCCTGTTTGATTCCAGGTCCTTTAACTCTTTCGAAAGCACCCTTGTCGTAATATTGGGTATGCACCGCTGCAGGTCTCGAAATCTGCTTTTGCCGGCGTACATGGACATTAAAATCGGAAGTTTCCATTTCCCGTTGATCACGGAAAGCGTATCCTGTATGTAGCCGATTTTATCGGCAAGGGTGGTGATAGGTTGCTTCATGATATACTTTTGGGTCCCGATATCAAAAGTATATCAAAATAATGATAAATGCAACAACCTACTCTTCTCCCTTTATCCTGAATACCATCCCATCCATATCCTCGTTAATTCTTAACTGGCAGGCCAGGCGACTATCATGGCCCGCATCAGGAAGGGTGTCCAGCAGGTCAAGCTCCGGGTCGGTTGGATGAAAGTATTGAGTCGGTCCCTCCACTACCTGCACATGGCAGGTGGCACACAGAGCCATGCCTCCGCAGGTTGCCAGGATAGAATGATCGGCCGCCTTCAATACTTCCATCAGGCTAAGATTAATGCCTTCAGGTATCTCGACCGGTTCCCTATGGCCATTGCGATCTTCAATAGTTAAAGTGATCATATTAAAAAGTAGGTACACCGTAAACGGTGGTATATTTAAAACTTAGCTTTTGATCGGGATAAACCAGCTTGAATGCGCTTTGCGCCATCAATGCCGCCTCGTGAAAACCGCATAAAATTAGTTTTAGCTTGCCGGGGTAAAGATTGATATCGCCGATAGCGTAAACCCCTTTTACATCGGTGCTGTAATCCACCGTGTCGACCAGTATAGCCGATTTATCAACGTTTAGGCCCCAATCGGCAATTGGGCCAAGCTTCGGGGTCAAACCGAACAGAGGGATCAAGTTGTCTGCTTGAATGGTGCAGGTTTCGTTATCCCGATCAATTATTTTTACCTCCTGCAAATGTCCGTTTCCATTGATCGCTTTAATATGCGCCTGCAGGATAAGGTTTATACGGCCTTCTTTAGCCAGCGCAAAAACTTTTTCGGCTGAGTCAGGTGCGCCGCGAAAAGTATCGCCGCGGTGAATGAGCGTAACTTCATCTGCAATGTCAGCCAGGAAGATCGTCCAGTCGAGCGCTGAGTCGCCGCCGCCTGCTAACACTACCTTACGTCCCCGATACGCTTCGGGATTTTTGATCATATAGGCCACGCCTTTGCCTTCAAATTCCTCCAGGTTATCAATCGCAGGTTTGCGCGGTTCAAAACACCCCAATCCGCCCGCGATTACAACTACCTTGCTATTGACCGCGGTGCCGTCGCTGGTTTGAACCAAGAACGACCCGTCATCCAGTTGCTGCAACTCGTTCACACGCTCGCCAAGCGAAAACGTCGACTTAAAGGGTTCAATTTGTTCCATAAGGCCGTCGACCAACTGCTGTGCGTTAATGGCGGGAAAGCCCGGTATATCGTATATAGGCTTTTGCGGATAGATCTCGGAAAGCTGACCGCCAACCTGTGGCAGCACATCTATTAAATGGCAGCGCATCTTTAATAGCCCGGCCTCGAATACGGCAAATAGCCCAACTGGTCCAGCCCCGATAATGCAGATATCTGTAATTATAGGTTCCATCATATCATGTTAAATACATGCAAATATCGCCTATGCTATACCGTAATTGTTATCAAAAATAGTAATATATGATTACTTTAAGTTATGGGCTGTAATGCAGTAACGCTTAAAAAGATCTATTAAGCTGGAAGTTTTTCCCTGTAGCCGGATGAATTCAAAAGTGCGGAAGATATCGAGCCCTTTCACTTCAATGATGCTAAGCTCATTGTATTTTAACTCGCTGAATACTGATCTTATGGACAGGAAGGTTGCCGTTTCGGAGTATAACAGGTATTGTTTAATGGCTATGCTGCTTTCCAGCCTGATCTCGACCTGCAGGTCTTTTGGATTTATGCCGGCTTTAGTAAGTGCATTAAAAATAATATCCAGTGTGCCCGAGCCGGCTTCCCGTAAGATCAGTGGGATATTTAGTAGTTGTTTCGGGGTTACTTCGGCCTTTTTGGATAGCTGGTTGTTGGCTCGCGTTACAAGGACGATCTCATCTTTTGCAAATGGTGCATAGGCAATTTGCGGGTAATGCGCTGCGCCCTCGACGATGGCAATGTCCACCTTTTCGGCTAACACCATCTGGGTAATCATATCGGTATTGCCCTGGATAAAGGTAAAATTGACCGCCGGGTACGTTTTTTTGAATAATGCCAGTATCCGCGGAAGAATGGTTTGCGCCACCGTAGTGCTTGCGCCAATATGAAGCGTTCCCGATTCCAGGTTATTCAATTGGGCCAGTTCGGTTTCGAGGTCGGTATACGTTTGAAATATCTTTTCGGCATACTGCACCAATATCTTTCCTGCTGTGGTTAAAGCGATACTGTTGCCGTTTCGTACAAATAATTGTGCATTTAGTTGCTGCTCCAGCTCCTTGATGTGCCGGGTAACAGCGGGCTGGGTGATATACAACTCGGTGGCCGCTTTTGTAAAGCTTAGCCGCTGTGCAACGGTATAGAAAACTTTTAACCGGAAATCGAAGATCATCGCATAAAGATAACAATATCATGCTGATGAGGTACCAGTCGGTATAGTGATGGGCTTTATGCCATGGCTATGGTATTATAAAACCACTTCCATTTTTTTACCCATATATTTTATTTCCTTATCGGAATTTTGGGTAACGCCCGTATTGGCACCATGTTCACCATTCACCAGCACGACGTTAAAGGTATGGCTCTTTAACATATCGGGGAACTGGCCCCTGGTATCGGATATGGATAGCTTATGCTCCTTGTCGTTCCACGAAACCGTAAAAGTGGCGTACTGCCCTTTTTCGTAATTGTAATTGTCATTCTCATCTTCGTAAAACTTAAACGAACCATTGGCGCCCGGGTAAATACGCAGCTCGATAGGCGCGCCCTTTTTTTCGGTGGCGTATTCTATTTCAGGACCCATAGGGATAATAGAACCTGCCCTAACATAAAGCGGCATTATATCCATGGGAACGGCCGCATCCAGCGTTTGACCGCCTTCCAGCACCTGGCCGGTCCAGAAATCGTACCATTTGGTGGCGGCGGGCAGATAAACTTTGCGTGATTTACTAGCCGGGGCATTTTTAGCCGTATATAATTGTTGCGTTACCGGGTTTACCAGGAAAGCCGGTCCGAACATATACTGATCTGGAATGCTGTAAACATTGCTATCGCGCCTGAAATCGAAGGTAAGGGCACGCATCATCGTGTAGTTTTCGGTCGTTACCCTACCGGCAAGCGAGTAAATATATGGCATCAGCCGGTAACGGAGGTTGTCATACTTTAGCAGGATGCTTTTAGTATTGTCATCCCAGTTTTTTGAGAACAATGCGCGCTCGCCCTTCCCGTGGATACGGAATATAGGGCAAAAAGTGCCAAACTGGAACCAGCGCGTAAACAATTCACGGAATTCGGGTTTCGACCAGTCGGGTGCTGTCCAGTGATACTGGTAGCCGCCGATGTCAGATGTCCAATAGGGTATGCCCGAAGCGCAGGCATTGATACCTTGGGGCACCTGGTTTTTAAAAGCGTCGAACCCGCAAAAAATATCAGACGACCATAGCGTAGCAGCGTTGCGCTGTGCCCCGGCAAACGATTGCCGGGCCAGGAAAAAGGCCCTTTTACCGGGGATGTCTTTCCGCCAGCCTTTATAGATCCCTTTGGTATGTTCCAGCGAATAGGTGTTAAAATAATCAATGCCTTTGCCTATATGGAAATTGCTTTGGCGACGCTCATCCAGCAGGTTGCCGTTATCCGGCTCGCACTGGTCAATCCACCATGCATCCCAGCCGTAGCGTTTGATCAGGCTGTCGCGTGCCTGCGCCCAATACAGGTCGCGCGCTTTTGGGTAATGCGCATCGTAGTACGTATCAAACGTGTGGGTAACAACGTTATCCCATGTAATATCGGTCAACCCGCCCATTTTGTATAAGGTGTCGTAATTGGCCGTTCCTTTACCGAATACCGGCCAGATGGAGATCATGCCATGGATATGTGCCTTGTGCAATTCGTCGACCATTTTTTTGGGATGTGGATAGCGCTGTGGCTGCATGACGTGCGAACCGATAGGCAATGGATCCCAATAATACCAGTCCTGCACGATCACATCAACCGGGATATGATTTTTACGATAGTTGTCTTTAACTGAGATGATCTCGGCTTCGCTCATGTACCTATCCTGCGACTGGAACAGCCCAAACGCCCATTTGGCGTACATGGGCGCTTTGCCGGTAGCGGTGCGGTACAAATCGATGATATGATCGAAACCGGGCCCGTAAAAAAAATAATAATCAACCTGCCTGCCGCTTTCGGATACATAATTGAATTTAGTATTTCCATCCACACTGCCGTAAAAGTTCGACGCAGCGTAATTGTCCCAAAGCAAGCCGTATCCATTTGTGGACAACATCACAGGAATAGCGCCTGTCATATACCGTATCGCAAGGTCCTGGTTGCGCCCTTTATAATTAATGGAAAGTGAGTCGAGCGGGTGACAGCCCAGCCCGTAAAGCGCCTCGTTTGCCGGCGAATTGAACTGCGTCCCGACGTTATAGGTTTTTATACCCGCTATAACGGCAGGCGTCATCGTTTTATTTTGATCGTCCTCAGCGGTTATCACCTTCCCGCTAAGGGTGGCGTAGGTGATCGCGTTGGTGGTTTTATTTACTTCAATTTTTAATTTTTTAGTAGTGATGGTGATCGTATCCCCCCTCTCGGTAATGTTGAAAGCCGGGCGCGGAAGCCACCTGTTGTTTACCACAAGCGAGGGCTTGTTTAAAAAAGCATTCAAGATAGTATACTTTACCTCGATGATATCATCTTTGCAGATGAGCACCTGCATTAAACCTTTATCCAGCGTGAAGGTGACGCCGCCGAGGCTTTTTTTGTACGATTTAACCGTCGCATTTGCCGGTATGGTAATGCAGCAACTGATCACCAGGAAAAATAATCCGCAAATTTTGTTTAACATAGGTGGTTTTTATTACTGTAAATATAACGGTTAACTTGAATTCCGCAATTTGCGTCTTTTACCATAATTTAGTATTTAATTACCACACGGAAATTTATGGAAACAGTAAAGATAGCCACCGCCCAGTTTGAAAATAAAAGCGGCGATAAAAAATACAACCTCGATATGATCAGGCAGCTAACGGGGAAAGCTGCCGCGGAAGGCGCTAACGTGGTCGCTTTTCACGAATGCTCCATAACCGGCTATACTTTTGCAAGGCACTTCTCGCGGGAACAAATGCTCGGTGTCGCCGAACTTATTCCCGATGGGCCAAGCATCCGTAAGCTGACGGAGATCGCAAAAGAATATAATGTTGCAGTGTTAGCAGGTCTGTTTGAAAAGGATACGAAAGATAACATCTTTAAGGTGCAGGTTTGCGTGGATAAGAACGGACTGGTGGCAAAGTTCCGCAAGCTCCACCCGTTCATCAACAAGCATATCACGCCCGGCGACCAGTACGTCGTTTTTGACCTTTACGGGTGGAAATGCGGTATTTTGATCTGTTACGACAACAACATATCTGAAAATGTAAGGGCCACCAAATTACTTGGCGCCGATATTATTTTCATGCCGCACGTTACCATGTGCACACCGTCAACGCGGCCCGGAGCAGGTTTTGTCGACCCGGAATTGTGGTATAACCGCGAAGCCGACCCAACCTCGCTGCGCAAGGAGTTCGACGGTCTCAAAGGACGCGAATGGCTGATGAAATGGCTACCTGCCCGTGCTTATGATAATGCCATATACGCTGTTTTTTCAAACCCCATCGGTATGGACGACGACCAGCTGAAAAACGGGTGCTCCATGATTATCGACCCTTACGGGGACATTATCGCCGAATGCCGCAAGCTGGATAATGATATCGCCATTGCCACTATTACCCCCGAAAAGCTTACCGCGGCAGGTGGCTACCGCTACATGCAGGCGCGAAGGCCGGAACTGTACCGCGACATTATTGGCCAGGAGCACGTTTCGGAGCAAAAAGTGGCTTGGTTGAGCTGATACTTTAAACTTGAAATTCAGACTTACGAAGTTTCTAAAACTTCGTAAGTCTTTTGCTGTGTAAAAAATCAGTTATAAAGCCGTTCGTTATTGAAATAATTGTCACTCGCACATTTTTAACTTTTATCTTTAACCCTGCCAATCGAAAACGAGTATGTTAAAAAACTTTAAAGCCCCGGGTATTCTGCGCATCAGCGCTTTATTTGTTGTCACAATATTTTGCGCAACCGCCGTTCGCGCACAGCGCCCGAGAGCGCCCAAACCGGCGGGCGTACCGTCGGAAATACAGGTAACGCCATACAAAACGACAATGATCGCCGACGGCAAGGACGAAACATTGATCAGCATAAAGATCATTGACAGCCGCGGCGATGAAGTGGCAGCGGCCAAATTGCCGGTAACGTTTCACGTCAAAGGCGACGCAAAGATCATGGGCATAAGCAATGCTGCCGGGTTTAAAACCTTGTTGCATACCGACAGCACCTGGCAGGTTAGCTTCACCGGCAGCTGCGCCGTTACTTTGAGGACCGGCCGCACAATGGGCAGGATAAACTTCAAGGCTACCGCCGATTCATTATGGGCCGGCTCTACAGAGATCCATACCGTGCAGCCCGGCGTTGCGCACATGGTTACGCGCGATAAGTATATTCCGCACCGCGTTAACGATAAAATTTTAGGCGCCGATATTTCCTTCCTGCCGCAGATGGAAAGCCGCGGGACTAAATTTTCAGATAATGGCATACCGGGCGATGCCATTGAGATTATGAAGGCCCACGGCTTTAATTACATCCGCCTGCGGATATTTAATCAGCCGGCCAACCCAAAGGGCTATTCACCTAAACAGGGTTTTTGCGACCTGGAACATACCAAACAGATGGCCAAACGCATCAAAGCGGCAGGCATGAAGTTTTTGCTCGACTTTCATTACAGCGATTACTGGGCTGATCCGCAGCAGCAAAATAAGCCTGCGGCCTGGGTTGGCGAGGACTTTAGCGCGTTAAAAAAATCGCTGTACAATTATACCAGGGATGTGGTGCAGCAGCTAAAAGACCAGGGCACCGCGCCCGATATGGTACAGGTAGGTAATGAGATCAATCATGGCATGGTATGGCCCGAAGGAGCGATCAACAACCTCGACAGCCTTGCCCAATTAATTTACGAGGGTGTAAAAGCCGTTAAGGCGGTAAGCCCCAAAACAGCTGTTATGCTGCATATCGCCCTGGGCGGGCAAAATGCGGAAGCCAGGTTCTTCCTCGATAATATGAAAAAACGCAACGTACCTTTCGACGTGATCGGCTTATCTTATTATCCAAAATGGCATGGTACATTAACCGACTTAAAGAATAACATGACCGACCTGGCCCAGCGTTATCCCCAGCAGGTAATGGTGGCTGAGTATTCGCAGCTAAAGCGCGAGGTGAACGATATAGTCTTCAACGTGCCGAACGGCAAAGCGGTAGGCAGCTTTATATGGGAACCGCTTAATTCGTGGGAAGGCATTTTTGACCGCAGCGGGAAAGCGAACGATTACATGAACATTGTATATCCGGAGATCGCAAAGAAATATGTAGATCGTTGATTTTCTGAAGACCGATTCAGGAAGCTTCTTACGTTTAAAAATCTATCCGAAGGAAATGAAAAACAACCTGGGAACCGGTTGTTTTTTTATTGCGGAATTTTTAGCCTATATTTCATTTTTCGTTCTGAACCCTCAATATGTACGCTAAACCTGCGTGGCTCATCTTCCTTATATTTTTCTGTATTGCGCAAAATGTGCACGGGCAAAACGCATTGCGCGACAGCGCGCTTAATAACGAGGCCGTGGATGTATATAACGCGGCTATGGCCGACCAGCTGGAGTTTTATAATGGCGCGGAGTATAAGCTTTACCCGGTTGCGTATAAAGGTTCGCCGTATTTCGAGGGGAAAAACCATTGCACACCATCCATGATACGCTATAACGGCAAGTGGTATAAGAATGTACCGGTATTATATGATCTGTACAACGATGTTATGATAGCGGCGATGCAGGATAGCTTATATATGCTGCGCGCCGATAAATTATCAGATATCTACTTGTTGAACCATCATTTTATTAATCTTACCCAGGTCACCGCAGGCAAATTAAGCCCGGGGTACTACGACCGCCTGTACAATTCCAAATCGCAGGTGTTGGTTAAAAGGGTAAGGACGGTTCAAAACAATGTAACCCAACAGGGTGTGGAGGTAACCTATGAAAATAAGGATGCTATTTATATAAAAAAGGGGGACAATTATTATGAAGTAAGCAGCAAAGGTTCGGTGCTGGATATTTTTAGCGATAAAAAAAAACAGCTGAAACAGTATCTCAACGATAATAAGATCAGGTATCGCAGTGATAGGGAGGGATCGATCGTCATGTTAACCCGGTATTACGACCAGCTAACGAATTGATATGAAAAAAGCAACCCTGGCATTTTATATCGTTTGCAGCTTGTCGTTTGCTTATGCGCAAAATCCTTCGCGCCTGATTGACGTCGATTTTAAGCAGGCCGGTATTTCTCAAATCATAACCGACCTTAAGTCGAAAACAGGTTTTACTTTTTATTATGACCCGGTTCAATTTGATAGCCTGAGGGTAACACTTAGCCTAAGCCAGAAACCTTTTACCGCAGTGCTCGACAAAATGTTTGAGAACTCGCCATATCATTATGTAATAACCGGCCAGGACGAGGTGATCCTCACGAAAAACAGCCGGATAGTGACCGAACTGGCGGCAGGTTTTTTCGACAATAAGCCAGGGCAGGAAAATCAGCAGGTGACAGTGCCGGATTACGCAAACACGGAACAAAAGAAAACTGTTGCGGCAACCTCTGAGAATAAGGTTTACGAAATAGGGGCTCGTAATAACCTGACTAAAGGGAACGTTACGCTTGCCGGGTACATACGAAACATAAACTCGGGCGAACCCATAATAGGCGCGAGCATTTATGAGCCTGTAAGCAAAACCGGCGCCGGGACAGACCAGTTTGGCTATTATTCCATCAATTTACCACGGGGGCGGCGTACGCTGATCATCAAAGCCGCTGGCATGAGGGATACCCGGCGGCAGCTGGAGCTTTATGCCAGCGGCGCATTGAACATTCAAATGCAGGAGCAGGTGATCTCGTTAAAAGAGGTAAAAGTGTCGGCCGAAAAAGTAGCCAATGTACGCAGTGTTGAAATGGGTGTTGCAAAAATTGATATTAAAAGCATTAAACAAATACCCACCGTATTTGGCGAGGCCGACATTTTGCGTGTGGTGCTAACCTTGCCCGGCGTGCAAACCGTTGGCGAATCAAGTACCGGGTTTAACGTGAGGGGCGGCTCGGCAGATCAGAACCTTATCCTGCTCAATGGCTCTACAATATATAACCCCTCTCACTTTTTCGGTTTTTTCTCGGCCTTTGATCCGGATATCGTGCAGGATGTGGAGCTATACAAAAGCAGCATACCCGAAAAATACGGCGGCAGGTTATCATCTGTTTTGGACATTACGGAACGCGAAGGAAACAAAAAGAAATTTACAGGCTCGGCCGGGATCGGCCTGATAACGAGCCGCTTTAATATTGAAGGGCCTATCGACTCGAACCGGACGTCGTTTATTTTTGGCGGGCGCACCACGTATGCCGACTGGCTGCTTAAATCGTTACCGCAATCGTATAAACATAGCAGCGCCTCGTTTTACGATCTGAATTTTAATATAAGCCACCATATCAACGATAAGAACACACTTTTTTTGTCGACGTACTTTAGTAACGACGGATTTAAATTGAACAGTGATACCGCTTACAGTTATGGCAACAGGAACGCGTCGCTGCGCTGGAAGCATAATTTCAATAACAAATTCTTTAGCGTGGTAACCGGCGGTTATGATTATTATCAATACACCACATCAAGCACCGCAAATAAGGTTGATGCCTATAAGTTTAATTTCGACATCAGCCAGCTTAATTTTAAAACGGATTTCAGCTATTATTTAAGCGCAAAACATACCTTGTCGTTCGGTTTAAGTTCGATTAAATATACCATCGACCCGGGCAGCAACCAGCCTTTTGGCGCCGCATCGGTAGTGGCGCCGGTTATTGTACCACGGGAGCAAGCGCTTGAAAGCGCGCTTTATGCAGGGGATAAATATGACATCACCCAGGCCCTGTCGGTGAGTTTTGGAGTGCGTTATTCGTTATACAATTACCTTGGCCCGCAAACTATCAATCACTATGCGCCGGGGTTACCCCGGACAGTGAATAGCTTAATGGATAGCATCCGGTATGGCAGCGGCGCCGTCATCAATACCTATCACGGTCCCGAAATACGCGCCTCGATGCGTTACCTGGTAACCGGCGATTTTTCGGTCAAAGCCAGCTATAATACCTTAAGACAGTATATCCATTTATTGTCCAATACCACCGCTATTTCGCCAACCGATATATGGAAATTGAGCGATCCCAATATAAAACCGCAGTTTGGCGACCAGGTTTCGTTAGGATTTTATAAAAACTTTAGCGATAATACCATCGAAACATCGGTTGAGGGTTATTATAAGCACCTTTATAACTACCTGGATTACCGCAGCGGCGCCACGTTGGTTTTAAACAAGCATATCGAAACGGATGTGGTAGCCACCGCCGGGAAGGCATACGGAATAGAATTCCTGGTAAAGAAAGCCACGGGGCAGCTTAACGGCTGGATGAGCTACACCTATTCGCGCGTACTTTTGCGCCAGGATGACCCGAATGGCAGCGTGCCCGCCATTAACAACGGGGCATATTACCCGGCCAACTACGACAAGCCCCATAGCTTTAATCTGGTGGGAAACTATCGCTTTACACATCGTTACAGCTTTTCTGTTAATACGGTTTACAGCACGGGCAGGCCCATCACCTACCCTATAGGCGAATATTTTTATGCCGGCTCCGAAAGAGTGCTGTACTCCAACAGGAACCAGTACCGCATACCCGACTATTTCAGGACCGACCTATCGCTCAATCTCGACGGCAACCACAAGATGCACCAGCGCTTTCATAGCTCGTGGACATTTGGCGTATATAACCTAACCGGCAGAAATAATGCTTATTCGACTTATTTTACCGAACAGGGCGGCGGGATACAGGGCTATAAGCTATCCATTTTTGCCAACCCTATACCATTTGTTAACTATAATATACGATTCTAATGGCGGCGAAAAACATATATAAATGGGCGGGTACTTTAAGCGCAATGATATTTTGCCTGGCTTTTTTTATGCCATTAAAAAGCCGGAGCCAGGCTTTGTTCGATTTGAACAACAAAGTGACCGAATACGAAAGAAACGCTTTGCACGAAAAATTATATGTGCATATCAATAAAAACGCTTATGTAACCGGCGATATCCTTTGGTTTAAAATTTATAATGCGGATGGCGGCACAAATAAGCTACTCGACATAAGCAAAGTTGCCTACGTTGAGTTATCGGACAACAACCATGTTCCCGTAATGCAAACCAAAATAGCCCTGAAGGGCGGGATGGGCAACGGGTCGTTATATATTCCTTTTTCATTAAATACCGGCAATTACCAGCTAAGGGCGTACACCAACTGGATGAAGAACTTTGGAGCCGGACATTTTTTTGAAAGCGAAGTCACCATTATTAACCCGCTTAAAACGCCGGCGTTATCAGCCAAACCAACAACACCTTTATACGATGTGCAATTTTTTCCCGAGGGCGGGCACCTGGTAAGAAACCTGGATAACAGGATAGCCTTTAAAGTGACCGGCGCGGATGGAAAAGGGCCTGCCTGTATGGGCGCGGTGCTTAATCAGCACAATGATACCGTGGCGCGTTTTCGGTCGTTAAAATTCGGCATTGGCAGTTTTATGATGAGGCCGCTGGCTGGTAAAACTTATAAGGCGGTAATAAAGGCCGGCAACACGACCGTTGTTAAGGATATGCCTGAGATGGAACAGTCGGGCTATGTGATGCGTACGATCAATTCCGGTCAAAGCTGGGATATTGAGGTCAGGAATACCGATAGCACGCTCTCTTCAACTGTCTACCTGATGGCATATGGCAAACACGCCACGCAGTTTGCTGCGGGTTCAAAATTAGTTAACGGCGCCGCCCATTTTATGATCGATAACAGTAAGCTCGCCGGCGGCGTTAGCTATGTTACGCTTTTTGACGAGCGTCAGCGCCCGGTATGTGAACGGCTGATTTTTAAACGCCCGGCCAAAAACTTGCTTATTGATGCCGGCACCGACCAGGCTTTATACAACAAGCGCAAAAAAGTAAGCTTGACGGTTTCGTCGCGAAGCCGCGATAATACGGGTGTTGCAGCCGATTTGTCGATATCCGTCTTCCGCGCGGACGAATTACAAAATGACGCGGCTGATCATATCGGCGGTTACCTATGGCTTCGCTCGGACCTGAAAGGCGCTATTGAATCGCCTGATTATTACCTCGAAAACATCAGTCCCGAATCTGACCTTGCATTGGATAATTTAATGCTCTCGCAAGGGTGGACGCAATTCGACTGGAAAACGATATTAGCCGGTAACAAGCCGCATTTCAAATTTTTGCCCGAATATACCGGCCCGATCATAGCGGCCCGCATCACCAATACCATAAATAACACACCGGCCAAAAATATAACGGCATATCTTACCATACCCGGAACGACAAACGACCTGTATATAGCCAGGAGCGACTCGGCGGGGCAACTTCTATTCAATACCCGGAAATTTTATGATTTACGCGAAATTGTGATACAAACCAATCGTCTGCTGGACAGCACGTACAGGATAGACGTCACCAGCCCGTTCAGTGAGCCCGGCGCAACAGCTGTATCAGCTTTAACACTTAACGAGGGCTTGAAAAATGCTCTTATGGATAACAGCCTCGATATGCAGGTGCAGAATATTTTTGCAGCTAACCGTCTTAAACAGTTTTATAACCCGGACACCGACAGCATCCCTTTTTACGGTTTCCCTACTAAAACCTATTTGCTCGATAACTACACCCGTTTTACCACCATCGAGGAAGTATTGCGCGAATACGTTACTTCTATCGGTGTAAGCAAACGGCAGGGAAAATTCAATATCCGGATGTACAATGGCGACCAGGATTTGGGCAACCCCTTAATTTTATTAGACGGTGTGCCTGTTTTTGACGCCGACAAGATATTTAGATTCGACCCCTTGAAGGTAAGGAGGCTTGATGTGGTATCCACCAACTATCGTTACGGCCCGGGATTTTTTAACGGGATAATGAGTTTCACCACTTACAAAGGAGACGGGAGCACTTATGAGATCGATCCGCATGCATTGGTTGTCGACTATGAAGGGCTGCAGGAGGAGCGTAAGTTCTATTCGCCCGTGTACGATACCGATGCGCAGATCTCCGGTTCCGTGCCCGATTTCCGGACGGCATTATATTGGGATCCCTCGGCTTATACGCCTGCCGATGGCAAAAATACCTTCGTGTTTTATACCGGCGATAAACCGGGACGGTACATTGGCGTTATCGAAGGGCTTTCAGCCACAGGGGAGCCGGGCAGTAAAACTTTTACCTTCGAGATAAAAAAATAAATTATTTCCAAAAAGACGGCGCCTTTACAGCGCCGCGTACTGTGCAATCAACACACAGGTTAGTGTAAAAGGTGTACTTGTCGGGAAAGCCAAGGTCGGGGGTAGGGAAAAACGCCTGCACGAGCTTGTAAGAGGACGGGGACCGGTTATACTGTTCGGTCCATGCTAATTCCTGGGGTATTTTAGGGTTAGGCGAAACAAATAGGGTATCCAGTTCGCAATAACAGGGGTATTGGGGGCTATACGTCGGTAATAGCTGAGCGGAGGTAATGTATATGCGTTTGGTTGAAACATTCCCCACGCTTAAATATCCAATCACCAGTTCGGCAGGGTCAGTGACGCAATGAAAGTTGGTTTGTGCCTGCGACGGCAGCACATCAAATATACTGCCCAGCTTTTCGGTGTTGTTCTGTAAGTTTTGCCAAAAGGCATAGGCATCATTGGTTAACGCATACTGCTTCACCAAAATGCTGTATTTCGTTTCTATTTTTTCTGAATTGGCCGGTATAAATATGATAGGCCCCTGGTATACGATATCCCTGGCAAGCTTGGTGGTTGAGGCAATATTTATATCGGTCGACTGGTCGCCGGCGAAGCAATCATGAATTTGCTGATCTACCGGCCTTGGCCAGTTATAGCCCAGGTACGTCGAGATATATTTCGAATGAAATTGCCAATCCTCGCGGTATTTCCAACGGTAGTAATGCGTGGCATTAGCATCGTCATGGGCGTTCACATAAATTTGCACCCCGTTGCTTTGGGCTGTAAAGCCAAGGCTGTCAATTGCCGGTGCATGCTTTACCGGCACAAAGTCGGAAACATATTCTTTATTATCGGCGGTTTTTATTCTGAGGCGATATTTATGCGCAATGTCCAAATTTAACGGGGGGCAGGCATACGTGCCGGGGATAGTTGCAGTTAAAGGATAAATGTTATGCGCGTCACTTTCAACGGTTACCTGCGCGCCGTTTTCCGGGTACACCGTGCGGAGCGTATCAACTTTTTTCGTGCGGCTGAGCTTAATGAAGGTGGAATCGTTATTTCCGTTGATCACGCCCTCGACAACAAGATATTTGCCATCGGCGGATATAGAGGCCGGCGGTGAGAAAGGCTTTTTACAGGCAAGAGCCCATAAAATAATAATGAATAATGGCCACCTTTTTTTCATGGGATATTACCGTTGGTTATCTCGCGGCTAAGCAAGCTCTAATTTACTTAAATGAAGTGGTACTTTGTTATTTCCAGTATGGCGGTGCTATTCTGCTTCCCCTAACCGTGCAATCCACGCAAAGTATGGTAGAAAATGTGTAAGCATTGGGCCCTCCGAATGGGTTATCGGGCGGTATGAACAACCCCGTAACCGGGACATAAGGTGAACTGGCCGGCACCAGGATGCCGGTCTGTTTTTGTGTTGGTATTTTGGGATCCGGGTTGTCAAAGGCCGTATCCAGCTTACATACACATGGATATAAAGGACTATAAGTTGATAACAGCTGCCCGGCTGTGATAAATATACGCTTATTTGATGCGTTGCCCACGCTCAAATAACCTATTACCAGTTCGTTGGGATTGGTAAGGCAATGAAAGTTGGTCGGCGTCTGCGATGGCAGAACGTCGAATATGCTTCCCAATTTTTCGGTGTTTTTTTGCAGGTTGTCCCAAAAGCTATAAGCATCGCTTGTTAATGCATACTGTTTAACCAGGATGGTGTACTTTGTTTCAATTTTCTCTGAATTTGCAGGTATAAGCGTTAATGGCGCCTGGTAAATTATATCGTTGGTCAGCTTCGTTGTAGAAGCGATAATGACATTACCGGAATTATCGTTTCCAAAGCAGTTATAAACCTGTTGTGCAGGAGTGCGTGCAAGCAGCTTGCTGCCGTTGCTGTAATATCCCGACACATATTTAGAATGGAATTGCCAGTCTTCAGTAAAATCCCACCTGTAATATTTTGTTGCATTTGTAGCATCATGCGTATTTGCATAAATCTGTACGCCCGTGCTTTTGGCTATAAATCCAACACTGTCTATCGGTGGGGCGTTTTTTACAGCTACAAAGTCTGAAAGATATTCTTTACTATCGGCAGTTTTAATTCTCAGGCGGTATTTGTGCGCCGGGTCCAGCGTTATAGGCGCGCAGGCGTATGCGCCAGCGGTAGCTGTTGCGCTTAGCGGGTAGGTGGTATTGGCGTCGCTCTCAACGACTATCGTTGCATTTAATTCTGGTATAATTGTTTTAAGCGTATCAATTTTCTTCGTCCGGCTAAGTTTGATAATCGTTGAATCGGCCGCACCGCTGATCGTTCCTTCTATTACCAGGTAGCTGCCGTTATCGGATGCCGAAAGCGCAGGCGTGAAAGCCTTTTTACAGGCCAGGGCAAATAAAATAATGCAAATCAATCCAAATATTTTCCGGTTTCTTCTCAACGACATACAGGCAATGTACAACATTCTGTAATAAAATCCGCGCTGTTTGTCAGTTTAAAACCAAATGCTGAAAAACCGTTTCCATCTTCGCCCGTTATCCTTAATACTAATAACTAACGCAATCGTTATGAGATCTATTTGGAAAGGCTCGCTCGGCTTTGGGCTGGTGAGCATACCTGTTAAATTATATTCGGCGGTGCAAACCAGTGCGCTCGATTTTGACATGCTCGATAGCCGCGACCATTCGCGCATACGTTACCAGCGGGTTAATGAGCACACGCATAAAGAGGTTCCTTATGATAAAATTGTAAAAGGGTACAAGCTTAACGACGAGTATGTGGTAGTCGACGACAGCGATTTTGCCGATGCGGCCCCCGAAAAAACCCGTGTTATCGAGATAGAAAGTTTTGTTGATGTAGCCGATGTTAACCCCATGTATTATGAAACATCCTACTATACCGAACCCGATACCAAAAGCAACAAAGCTTATGCGCTTTTAGTACAGGCGCTTATTAATTCGAAAAAAGTAGGCGTGGCGCGGTTTGTATTGCGCAGTACCGAAAGCCTTTGCATTATCCACCCGGTTGACAATGTGCTGGTGGTTACCCGCATCCGCTTTGCGCAGCAAATACGCAGCACGGAAGACCTGAAAGTACCGGATAGCGAAGTGAGCAAAAAAGAGCTGGATATGGGCCTTGCCCTTATCAATCAGTACGCCGAGCATTTTGATGTCTCGAAGTTTAAGGACGAATATAGTGACGAGCTTTTGAAGATCATCAAAGCAAAAGCACAGGGCAAACGCGCGACCGTTAAAAAACTGAAGCCGCAAAAAGCCACAGGCGACGATTTATATGAACAGTTGATGCAAAGCCTGAACGCTAAAAAGGGGGCGTAAAACCAATTGTAAACTTCCGTCAGACCCGTAATACACTCTGCCAGATACACATACGCAATCGCGTTTTTTCTTAGTTTGGTAAAAAATAAATTAGTAATTAAAATGGTATGATTAATGTGCCGTTTTCTGAAACGACTAAAATCATTTAACTATGCAAACCAAAGTAAAAAAATCAGTACAGACGGGTAATGTGGAAGAATCTGCATTGAACGAATTATTTATCGACGAGCTAAAGGACATTTATTGGGCCGAGCAGCACTTAGTTAAGGCATTGCCAAAAATGGCAAAGGCTGCAACCTCCGGGGAGCTACGTTCCGCGATAGAGGAGCACCTCGAGGAAACCGAGAATCATGTAAGCCGCCTGGAAAGTGTTTTTGACTCAATTGACGAAAAAGCTGCAGCAAAAAAATGTGAAGCGATGGCGGGATTGATCAAAGAAGGTGACGAGATCGTTTCTGAAACCGAAGAGGGAACTTTTACCCGGGACGCGGGCATTATTTCTGCCGCTCAGAAAATTGAGCACTACGAGATCGCCTCGTATGGCACCTTAAGGACGCTGGCCAACGTGCTGGGGTACACCGAGGCTGCCGACTTGCTGGAAGCCACTTTGAACGAAGAGAAAAATGCCGATAGCCTGCTTACACAGATCGCTGAAAGCGGCATCAACAGTTCGGGCCGGAACGAAAAAGAATAGTTGAGTAGCTGATACATAAAAAAGGGGCCCGGTTAAAAAACCGGGCCCCTTTTTATTTAAACTGCTGTCGGGCGGCGCAATAAGCCAAGTATGAAAACTATGACCGCAATGACCAACAAAATATGGATCAAACCACCTGCCGAAGCAAGAAAGAAACCGAAGGCCCATCCTATGACGAGAATAACGGCGATTATATACAATAGTGAATTCATGATATATATGTTTTAGTTAATGATACTAAAACGCCTAAATATCATGCCACAGTTAATCAATTATCGTTTTAAGATAATATTTATCACTAAATTATAGTCTTAGCCATTTTTTTCTTACCACGAGTTGCTCTGCCGTTGGTGCAGGCGATTCTTCGATCATATATTTTACGCGGTTGTTTTTAAGCAGGGTTACCGGCAGCATAATGGGCAAGCCGTCCCGCACTACACTCACCTGGATTTTATCGCCGGTTTTTTTACCGTTCAGCATCGAGGCAATATCTGTTAAGGGCACACCATCCATGGCGGTAAGTTCGTCGTTAACATTAATGCCATCTATCCACCCCGCGCTGCCGCGCAGCACCGCCGTAACAATTTTCTTCCCGTTATTATTTATAATGCTTACGCCCAGTGTAGGCTCGTCGGCCGCAGCCAATTCGTTTGATAATTTATAACCCGCATAGCCAAGATATTTATCATAATCGGGCGCCGTTAAACCATCAATATAATTTTTGTAAAAATCATCCAGGTTCCTGCCGGCAAATTTTTCAAGACCCTGTTTAAATTCAGTGTCAGTGTACCCGCGTTTTTTTTCTTTGTAATACGTATCGTACATGTATTTCATCACATCGTTTAACGAATACCTGCCTTTGGTATCGTTAATTATTTCAAGGTCGAGCAGCATGGCCACAAGCGCACCCTTATCGTAATACGAGATCCCGCTGTTAACAGAATTTTCGTTTGGTCTGTATGATTTTATCCACGCATCAAAGCTGGCTTCGGACAATGGCTGTACCTTGGCGCCAGGTTGATTTTCGACAACATTTATCGTTCCCGCCATCGCGTTCAGATAATCCTGTGGCGTGAAAAGATTGGCATGCCTCAGGATCAAATTCTGGTAGTAAGCCGTAAAGCCTTCGGCTATCCATAGATCCGTGGTGTAATTTTCATTGTCGTAGTCAAACGGGCCCAGCGCAATGGGCCGCAGCCGCTTCACATTCCAAAGGTGGAAATGTTCGTGCGCCACAAGGCTTAAAAAACCGTGATAACCCTGGTCGTTCGCGTAATTGTCGCGTGAGGCGCCTAATACCGTGGAGCTTAAGTGCTCCAGGCCGCCGCCGCCCCGGGCATAGTTGTGCACGATAAAAACGTAATATTTATTGGGGTTCTCCCCAAAAATGGCGGTTTCCTGCTCCACTATTTTGGCCATGTCTTTTTTAAGCCGCTCCTTATCGTAATTGCCGCCGCCGCACATGGCTACTTCATACTTTACGCCTGCGGCGTCAAAACCGAAAATATCCTGGTTTCCCACTTCGATAGGCGAATCGTATAAAATGTCGTAATTGTGTGCAAATCGCGTAAAGGTGTCGCCATTAACGTCGCCCAAACTGGTTGATACTTTATCCCAACCTTTGTATGGTACGATCTTAATAGTTGAGGGTTCATGAAGCATTTTATCAGGGTACATAAAAACCCCTGCCGGTGAAAGAAAACCGTGGGCGGCATCGACAAAACTGGTGCGGACGGATATTTCGAAACAATAAACTTTATACTTTACTTTTATGGATGCGGCCCCGCCGGTTTGCACGCGCCAGCAATTTTTAGTGATCTTGGTCGCGCTAAGCGGCTGATCGCCGGATGATGCGCCGAACGACTCGACATTTTTTGCGTATTCCCGTACCAGGTATGAACCGGGCGTCCAAACCGGCATTTTAAAGTCCAGGTTATTTTGAGCCAGGCCTTCAATATCCATCTCTACATCGGCATAATGCGCCTGCGCCTCGGGAAAGGTTATTACGTACGATATTTTTACAGCGCCCGCTGCATTGCCGGTATTTATAGTCATAAAAAATAATATTAGCGATATAAAGCCTGTTATGGAAAGTTTGTTCATGCGGCAATTTATAAAATAATTTAATTCTGACCGGTGGATAGGGCCGGTAACTATAATTAATGAGCTTAGTAATTAATAATTAACATATACACACTGGTTACGGGTTATTTTAACGAGTTGTTAACATATCAGCCCATTATGTGGAATAAAAACAATAAGTATGTTTTAAAAATTAGTTTAAAAGGCTATTTTTGAGGTAAATGTCTATTTGCTTTAAAACCTGTTTGCTGATCGACGACAATTATATTGATAATTTTGTCACGCGGAAAATTTTAGAGGTAAGCAACTTTGCCGAAACCATTATCGTTGTGCGCTCCGCGACGGAGGCCATCGAGTCGCTCAGGAACGGTATAGTTACACCCGACGTTATATTTTTAGATATTCGCATGCCGCTAATGAGCGGTTTTGAATTTTTAGAGGCGTACGATAAGCTGAATATTGATAAAAAAAATATCAAAATATTTATGCTGTCGTCATCGCTTGACCCGCTTGATATCCGGAAATCGCTGGACAATAAATATATCACCCGGTTTATTCATAAGCCCCTTACCCAAAAAGCAATCGAAGAACTTTGTCAATGATCTTAGTTGCCGATAGCGGATCATCAAAAACCGACTGGCTGCTTTCCACTTCACCACAAAAAGAACAGCAATTCCGGACAGCAGGCCTGAACCCTTATTTTCTGACGGAAAAAGAAATTATAAAAATACTCCAGGACCAGGTACCCGACCTGGTCGCCTTCGCGGCAGATATTGACGAAATATATTTTTTTGGCGCAGGCTGCTCAAGCCCCGACAGGCACGAAATTGTTTCGAACGCGCTAAGCTATCTGTTCGAGAGATCGTATGTGAGTGTCGACAGCGATCTGTTAGGATCGGCCTATGCAACCTGCGGGCACCAAAAGGGGTTGTGCTGCGTGTTGGGTACCGGCTCAAATATCTCGTTTTTTGACGGCGAGAACATCCACGACGGCCAGCATGGGCTGGGTTTCGTTTTGGGCGACGAAGGCGGCGGCACGTGGTTTGGAAAAGAGCTGATAACCGATTTTTTATATGGCAGTATGCCAAAAGAGATACACGAGAAATTTGAAGATGCCTATCACCTGGATAAAAGGACGGTTATAAAAAATGTTTATCAATCATCCAATGCCAACTCGTACCTGGCGTCGTTCAGTAAATTTTTAAGCGAGGTCAGGTCATCCGCTTACGCACAAAACCTGCTGCGCAAGGGCCTGCTTGAATTTATCAACACAAACGTTAAATCATACCCTGAATATCATGGCTGCAAATGTCATTTTGTAGGTTCGATAGCTTACGTGTTTACCGATGAGCTTAAGGCCGTTTGCCATGAAAACGGCGTACACCTGGGCAAGGTGATACAACAGCCGATACACGACCTGTTAAAGTTTATTTTGAAAAGAGGATAACGGGATTTTAGATTTACGATTTCAGATTTACGTTAAGGGCGGGATGCTGGCAATTTGATCCTGATCGTTTTTACCAGGATGAATATCATCCCCAACACGGCCAATATACAACCGGTTATAGCGAGGTAATCACCGTGCAAAGTATAAAACGTAAGGTCGGAATTTAAATTGATATCCTGTTTCAAAGCGGTGCGCACCCACCATTTGGTATGCTGCACCACATCGCCGCGCTCGTTGATGAAGGCCGATATGCCGGTATTGGCCGAGCGGCAAACCCACCGGCGGTTTTCAATGGCACGCAGCTTGGCGTAATCCAGGTGCTGATCTTTACCCGGGGTATTCTCCCACCAGCCATCGTTGGTGATAATCGCGATAAATTGGGCGCCTTTTTTTACCGAGCTGGCTACATAGCCGCCCCAAATCGATTCGAAACAAATAACAGGATCGACGCCAATACCGCTTTGCGAATAAAAAACAGTGGATTCGCGTTGTGTTCCATAGCCTCCAACAGCACCTCCCAGGTGCTCAAAAACCGGTTTTAAAAAAGCCAGCGTTTCGCCGAATGGCAGCGACTCGGCGCCTGGCACCAGCTTTGATTTATGATAAAATTGAATCCGTGGCGAGTTTTCGATATTCAAGGCCGAATTAAACGGATCATAAAACTGGTGACCTTGCCGGTCGTAAGGGCTGGCCGTCGGCGTTGCCCTGTTATTGTATATCTTAAACGTTTCGGCGCCGGTAACCAGGTTGCCATTTTTGTATCTGTTTAAAAAACGCTCCGCCTTCAAAAAATAATTGTTGGTGAGGATTCTGTCCTCATTTACCGGGTCGGGAATAGCGGTTTCCGGCCACAGGAAAAACTCGGTATTCGGCTGGCCCAGCGAATCGGAAAGATGGGTTAGTATCTGAAACTGCGTGGCAGCCGGCATTGACGTTTCTTTGGCATACGGATCGATATTGGGCTGCACCACCACGATATCCGACGGATCGGGCTGCTCGGTATAACTATGATACGTGTAAAGCGAAAAGGCCAGGGGCGCCGCCAATAAAACTAAAAACGCAATGGATAGCTTCAGGCGTAACTGTTTCGCTGAGGCATTTTTTAAGTTGATATAGACGAGGAACGCGAGAATATTTAATCCCCATATCCAAACGGTGCCGCCGTATACGCCTGTGTATTCGTACCATTGTACCCATTGATGCGCCACGGCAAAACCGTTGCCCAGCGTCATCCATGGAAAAGCCAGTGGCCAGCTTTGATGCAGGTATTCGTATGCTATCCAAAAGCAAACGAGGCCCGCTAAGCTCCATTCGCGGGTCGTCACACGCCTCAAACGGTAATACAGCCAAAAAGCGGTCGCCATTAGTAAGGGCGCCAGCGAATAAGGTATAAGTGAGATGGGGAGAGCCACTACTTCGCCCACCATTTTTAAAGCATTGTACACCCAAAAGATCGACAGGGTATTCCAGATAAAAAACCCCAGGAAAACTGTGCCGAAAATTTTCTTCCCTTTTTTGTTATAACCCGACCGGATGATATTTTCGACCGCAACCAGCATCGGCACCAGCCCAACAAATAACAGGAATGTTGAGTAGGGCGTGGGCGGCCAGGCTATCCAAAGCAGCAAACCGGAAAGGATGGATAAGAGGATATTTTTTTTCATAAGCAGCCCCCTCTAATCTCCCCCGGTAGGGGAGACTTTAAATTAACACTATAAAAAACCGCCTTTAACATCCGAGCATAAAATAAAATCATTGTCGTCAGGTTCAATTGTAGAGCTTTCGTTAACAGGATCGAAACTAATGTAGAAACCGTTGTCACACTTGAAAAATTTATATCGCTCGATATAATAAAAGTAGTGATCAGAGGTGTAAAACATGCAGTATTGACTTACATTTTGAAATTGCAATTTTAGCTCTTTATCATCTTTAGAATATAATAAGGTGATGTAAACATCGATATTTAGTTTATGATGGGAATGAAAAATGTCGAACCGTGTAATTGTTGCACTTATTATGCTTTTCTCGCCAGATAAAAAATTTAAAAGTGTTTCATTTTTAGAAATATACTTCATAATTGAGCAAATCTAACAAACAAAGTCTCCCCTACCGGGGGAGATTTAGAGGGGGCTTACACAAATTACAAATTCCCCCTTTACCGGGTGCGTTTCGAAATATGTTTTCACTTCGGCAACCGTACCCCTTACGGTCTCTTCGAACATTTTTGTGAGCTCGCGCGAAACGGATATTTGCCGGTTGCCGCCGAAAAATCCCGCCATTTCATCCAACGTCTTTAATAAACGGTGCGGCGACTCGTAAAGTATAATGGTGCGCTCCTCGGCTGCTAAAGCTTTGTAACGCGTTTGACGCCCCTTTTTCAACGGTAAAAAACCCTCGAAACAAAACCTGTCGGTCGGGAAGCCGGAGTTGACCAGCGCCGGCACAAAGGCTGTTGCGCCGGGCAGGCATTCCACGGGGATCTCGTTTTTTAAAGCTTCGCGCACCAGGTAAAAACCCGGATCGGAAATAGCGGGGGTACCGGCGTCGGATATCAGCGCTATATTTTTCCCTTCCTTCAAAAACTTAACGATCTCGTTCGATGACTGATGCTCGTTATGCTGGTGGTGGGCAAATACCTTTTGGTGAATATCGAAATGTTTAAGCAGCGGCGCCGATGTACGTGTATCCTCGGCCAGGATCAGGTCGGCCTCCTTTAAAACGCGGATGGCCCTGAGAGTGATATCCTCAAGGTTGCCTATGGGCGTTGGGACTAAGTAGAGTTTACCAGACATCAGTTTGCAGTTCTCGGTTAGCAGTTTGCGATTTTCAGTGGCGATAATCTAACTATCAAAAAAACTGCAAGCCGCACACTGCAAACCGCCAACTGATTATATCTTTGCTAAAAATAAAATTAATGCTGCAAGTTAATTATATCCGCGATAACCGGGAACAGGTTTTAGAACGTTTGGCAATAAAAAACTTCAAACAGCCGGAACTGGTTGACGAAGTTATCGGCCTTGACGATAAGCGCCGCCAAACGCGAACCACGCTGGATAACCTATCGGCGGAAGCTAACGCGGCAGCAAAACAGATCGGCGAGCTGATGCGAAGCGGGAAAAAAGATGAGGCGGAAAGCATCAAATCAAAAACCGGGGCGTGGAAGGAAGATATAAAAAAACTGGGCGAGCAGCTTGCCGTAGTGGAGGAAGAATTATACCAAAAACTGGTGTTGCTGCCTAACCTGCCGCACAAATCCGTTCCTAAAGGCCTTACGCCGGCGGATAACGAGATTGTGCTTGAAAATGGCGCTAAACCCGTGCTGCCGGCAAATGCCCTGCCTCATTGGGAGCTTGCGGCTAAGTACAACCTGATCGATTTTGAGCTTGGCGTTAAAATTACCGGCGCGGGATTCCCCGTTTATAAAAACAAGGGGGCAAAGCTGCAGCGCGCGCTGATCAATTATTTTATCGATGAAGCCGAAAAGGCCGGGTACAGCGAAGTTGGCGTGCCGCTTATGGTGAATGAAGCGTCGGGTTTTGGCACCAGCCAGCTGCCCGACAAAGAAGGGCAGATGTATTTTGTCGGCCTGGATAATTTATACCTGATTCCCACCGCAGAAGTGCCCATTACCAACCTATACCGCGATATTATTTTAAGAGCGGATGAGCTCCCTATAAAAAACTGCGGGCATACGCCCTGCTTTCGCCGCGAGGCGGGTTCGTATGGCGCGCATGTGCGCGGGCTGAACCGTCTACACCAGTTTGACAAGGTGGAGATCGTACAGATCGCCCATCCCGATAAGTCGTATGATGTACTTGAGCAAATGAGCCTGCACGTGCAGGACCTTTTACAAAAATTAGGCTTGCCTTACCGCGTGCTGCGCTTATGCGGCGGCGACATGGGTTTCGGGTCGGCGCTGACCTATGATATGGAAACCTGGAGCGCGGCGCAGCAGCGCTGGCTGGAAGTCTCATCGGTATCCAACTTCGAAACCTTTCAGAGCAATCGTTTAAAGCTGCGGTTCCGCAACGCTGAAGGTAAAACCCAGCTGGCGCACACGCTGAATGGCAGCGCCCTGGCTTTGCCGCGCATCGTTGCCACACTGCTTGAAAATAACCAAACGGAAAAAGGGATTAAAGTACCTGATGTACTGGTGCCTTATACAAAGTTTGAGTGGATAGATTAAGCTTAGTGCGATACGCTGGCCACCCATTTCATGATGGATGTATCGAACATGCTGCTCACGCTATTGAGCATCGTTTTGCTTTTTTGCTTTGCGATATCTTCCTGGTAAAAAACATGATCAACGCCGAGCGCCTTTAGCAGGCTGTCGGTTTTTTGATTAGGGGCGCTTTTATAGCAGCATATTTTCAGCTTATCGTAAAAGCGGTTTATCTTAATGCGGCGAAGCACCTTTTCAATATCCTGCCCTATATAATCATAATCGAAAATGATCACATTAGGGTTCAACTCAAATAATGACGGAAAGATGCCGCTGATCGCAGCGACGTGTTTTACATTCTTGTAATCAGTTAATAACTGATCCGGAAAAACGTCGGGTGCAACCAATAGTACTTTCTTAAAGCGTGTACGGATCATGCTCTTAAAATTAGGAACGTTAAATATAAATGGTATAATTGATATTGTCAAGTGCTTATTAATCAATAAGAAACGCTAAAAAATTATTATGAGATTTTATTAATTAAAACCAGCGTTGCCTTAAAAATGTCTGTTTTTGACAAAAAGTTAATCCGCGATTAAGTTTTAATAACGTGGCGTTATATTTTGATAATGAGGCCTGTTTCGGTGCGGTTTAGAAATATGGTGACTGTAAACGCTGGAAAGATTTTTCGAATGCCGAAAACAGCGAATTCTTCGTGAAAACGCATTTGTTTACGAAAGGATAATGAAAGCTTATTAAATGTTTCGCGAGGCTTAATAGGAAGCGCTTACCAGTAAATCGGTAACAGCCGCGGTAAATATCGATTTAACATTATTGATGACCGTCTTTGTCGGATTTTGAAGGTCGTTCTTATAGATGACGTGATTTACGCCCAATACTTTTAAAAAACTGTCCAGTTTCCGGTCGGGACCGGTTTTAAAACAGCATATCTTTATTTTATTGTAATAAGCGTTGGTACGGATACGGCGTAATATTTTTTCCATATCGGTATTCCGATAATCGTAATCACATACGATCAGGGTAGGCGCGAACTCAAAAATTGCAGGGAAAACACGTTCGACAGAATCAATATGTTTGATCTGTTTATTGCTGGCTAATAACTGTATCGAAAAAATGTTAGGGGCTACAAGTAATATTCGTTCAGGCCTGGTAAAAGTCATAACCGATCAGTTCAAATTAAAAAGGTACAACCAAAGTTTAAATCAATTAAGCAAGGGAGAATAAAATTTTACAAGAACACTTATAAAAATCTACTTCTCAGCGGTATACGGGAACGAAACAATAAATGTTACAGGGATGCCGGCGGGTAATTTAAAAACTCATTACAAGCATAGCCAAGTCTGGTTGAGTAACTATGCGCGGGCAATGCGACAGATCGCTAACCCGCCAGTGAAAAACATTGCGGAAATTATTCCGTTACGTATCTGTCCCTATCTATCAAATCTG
>Ga0134126_10000560_pt1 | contig 47200 bp, 42 predicted proteins | sample KB31752_FD_96881 | JGI IMG/M metagenome (GOLD analysis project Ga0134126, IMG submission 96881) | Terrestrial soil microbial communities with excess Nitrogen fertilizer from Kellogg Biological Station, Michigan, USA - KB3-175-2 | ecosystem: Environmental > Terrestrial > Soil > Unclassified ...
CCTCAAGGACGATTATCTGTCACCGCTGATCTCGGCTTTTTTGTATCCAGATCTGGTCCAGAGATTCCTGCCCTTCCCAATCAACAGATGGGATCGGGCTCGGGCGCTCGATGAGCGACTCGAAACTTCCTGGGCCACAAACGCCACCTGCGATCAGAAGACGTCGCCTGGCACCGACGAGTTTGCGCAACCGTTTTATGAGTTCTTTGGAGACTTTCCCAAGAACTCGACCCCGGCGCTATTCTTCAATACCACCAACGTCGAGACCGGCGAGCGCATGTTTGTTACCAACCTGGGAACACGCAACGCGCGCTTCGATACGCTGCCCGCGCTTTATGATGTCGATAGGTATATCAATCCGCCTTTCAGCAGCGCAGCTTTCCTGAGCTCGCGTTTCCCGCTGGTCACTCCGGCAGGGTTTCTCTACGACTACGACAATCGACTGAAGCTCCGTTATGTTGATGGGGGTTACTATGAAAACTCAGGCACCGCCACCGGCTATAACATCCTCATGTCGCTCAAGTTTGACGGTGCTTATCTCTACGAGCAGTTGACCGCCAAGCGCTCACAAGGCCCGCCTGTTGTTCCGGCGATCATTCCAATCATTATTCGCATCGGCTTCCCCGTTCCAGCACAGCGGGGGCCGAGTGAGGAACTTAATACGAACGATGCAGCGCAGCGTGAAAAGTATAAGGGCTCGGGACTCAACGAGATCATGTCACCCGTGAAGACGTTCCTGAACACGCGCCACGCGCGCGGCAATGACGCGGTGCACCAAATGCAGGCTGCCATCGCGAATCTTCAGCCGAAACCGGCCACCGGTCAGGACTTTTGTCCCAACGGCGCGCTTGGCTGCATGTATAACTTCGAGATCAACGGAAATAAAGTGAAACTTCCGTTGGGTTGGTTGCTGTCAAAGAAATCTCGGTGCGAAATTCAGAAGCTGGTCGGCTCTGTCAGCTCGTCATGCGCGTCGGAGCCAATCGAGAGCCAAATGAATGAAGCAAACTGGCATCAGTTGCTCTCGATCGTTGGATTACTGAGCAAGAAGCCCTAGCCGCGAACGAAGCGCAGATTGGATCCCAGACCGAAAGGCGAACGGCGTGAGGGAGATGGCCTACTGGCGTCTGTGTTCAATTGCTGGATTAATTCCGGAAGCAAGTGTCCGCCGCGAACATTATCGCTCGTCAATCGGCACGTACGGCACGTTGCGCGGACCGATGTATTCAGCGCGCGGGCGGATCAACTTATTGTCCGCGTACTGCTCGAGGATGTGTGCGGTCCAGCCACTGATGCGGCTGACGGCGAAAATTGGGGTGTAGAGCTCCAGCGGAATTCCCATCATGTAGTAGGTCGAAGCTGAATACGCATCGACGTTGGGCAGCAGGTTCTTCTCGCGCTTCATAATCTCTTCCAGCTTCGCCGTGATGTCGTACCACTTCGTGTTGCCCTTCCGCTCTCCCATCTCTTTCGAAAACCGACGCAGGTGAGTTGCGCGCGGATCTTCCGTCTTGTACACGGCGTGCCCAAACCCCATGATCTTTTTCTTTTTCGCGAGCGCGTCCTTCACGTAGCCTTCAACTTTATTCACATCGTCGATCTCAAGCAGGATTTTCATGATCGCTGTGTTCGCCCCGCCGTGCAGGGGTCCGGACAAAGCGCCCAGCGCCGCGGTGACACAGCTGTACATATCGGCCAGGGTTCCCGCCACGACTCGCGCGGTAAAGGTCGAAGCGTTCAGTTCATGATCGGCCTGAAGAATCAGCGCGACATCGAGCACGTGCGCATCGAACTCGTCAGGCATCTCGCCCTTTAGCATGTAAAGAAAATTAGTAGCGATGTTGAGATCGGGTTTCGGTTGAATGATCTGTTTCCCATTGCGGGCCCGATCGATTGCCGCCACGATCACCGGGAACCGGGCAGTTAAGCGCGTGGCGACTCTGATGCTGGCTTCGCGCGAAAGGTCGCGCGCTTCCTCATCAAACATGGCCATCCCGGAAACGATCGTGCGCAGCCGATCCATCGGATCAGCAGTCCGGGGAACTCGCTCTGCCATTCCCTTGATCAGTTCAACGATCTCACCAGGAAGTTCGTACGAGGCGGCCAGGGTTTGCTTCAACTCGTCCAGCTCAGCACGTTTCGGCAGGCGGCCGTTCCACAGCAGGAAGACGACTTCTTCAAAGGTAGATTGCGTCGCGAGGTCGTGAATGTTCACGCCTTGATAAATCAACTCACCTTTTTCGCCGTCAACGTCGCCAATCGATGAGGACGCGGCCACCACGCCACGCAGTCCCGTTGCGACTGCGCTCGCTACGCCGCCTTGCTTCGCTTTGTCCATGGTTTTGTCCTTCAGAGTTTGAATTAAAGTCGAAGATAGCAGAGCAGTTAGGGAGTGACAAGCGAGCAGCCTGCGACGATTGTCACATCGTGCGCGCGCGAATTTCCTGCAGAGCGCTGCCCCGCAATTGCACGCTTTCGCCGCGCTGAACACTCAGAAGTTTTGCGGCGGAACCATTGCGCACACAGATTTCGATGAAGCCCGCGCTGCCGGAGATCGCGAACAGTTCGCTGGCTTCGGACTCTGCAAAGAAGTCGCGGAATGACGTAATTTCCCGATCGCTAATGCTAATCCGCCAGGATGTCGGACCGCTGCGCGATGCGAGTGTCCGGCGCGTGAAATTTGTGACGCAGTTGCCAAAGCGATCGATATGAATGATCCGGCCTTTGATGGTATTCGCGTCTGTCACTGTGGGTTCCAGGGAATCAAGCTGCACCATGTCGGCCAGTTCCGGCCCAAACTCTTCCGGCTTATGACCTGAAGACAACGCGGCTGCGACAGGCGCGAAGATGTCGCGACCATGGAAGGTGTTGCTGAGTGGCTTTCGCAAGAACTTTTGACTGGTAACGTGGGTAGCGGTCGAATCCGTTTCGCGTTCGACAATCCAACTAAACAGACCATTGTCCGGCCCAACAAAGAATTGATCTGCACACTCAACCACAATCGCGCGTCGATCTGAGCCAACGCCGGGATCGACCACCGCGACGTGAATGGTCCCCGCCGGAAACTGGGGATAACAACTCAACAGATTGAAAGCGGCAGTCTCGATATCCTGGGGTGGAATTTCGTGAGTGATGTCGACGATTGTCGCGTTAGGATTGATCGAAAGGATGACACCTTTCATGGCGCCGACGAAGTAATCAGAGCTGCCGAAATCGGTTAGGAGAGTGATGATGGGCATCAGTTTCGAGTTTCGAGTTTCGGGTTACGAGTTCCGTGCGCGGACTCGAAACTCTAAACTCGAAACTCGAAACTGGTTTTTCGGCTATTGGATTTCCGCGTTGCCTGCGGTGCGAATCCTCATTTGCTGTCCTTGATAGAGGTAGATGTCCTTGCCGCGTTCGCGCAGCACGCCCGCAGTGCCTACGCCTGCGCCGATCGTTGCGCCTACTGCGGCGCCGCTGCCGCCGCCAAAGATTGCGCCGATTACCGCGCCCACGCCGGCACCAATGCCGACTTTCTTCACGTCATTCCTGGTCGAGTCTTTTCCCTGCACGCCGCCTTCAGAATCAACCTTGCCGACGCCGTCGCTGGTCCCCGTCTGCAGCACTTCGATTACTTGCGCGCTCATCTTGGCCGAACGGCCATCCACGAAATGGATTTCATTGAAAGTCAGTTGCAGCTCAGCAGTTCCCTTCACTCTTCCCGGTCGCTGCACGTGCGTGACTGTGCCCGCCAGCGTCGCACCTTCGGAGTCCTTCGGTTCAAGCACCTTCGCCTCAAATCGATCGCCCTGCCGCGATGCGTCGGTCGAAAGATTCGACAACAGCTCAACTCGCATAACTGTGTCGTGCGGGATCAGTACCACGTTTGAAGTGTTGGTTGTCGGATTGGTGTTGTCAGCGGTGTTCGGGCTGTTGTCCGCAGCACTTGAGTTGTTGTCAGCGGGCCGGTTCGCATTCGTCATCACCGGCGCCTGCGAGTCGTCATTACTTGGCTCGCGCACTTTCAAGTCAGCCGGGATGCTCGAATCAAAATTGCGGTGATCGAAACCATCGTTGTAGCCAACTTCGAATCCCTGTTGATAACCGCTCTTGTATTCATCCAGGCTGCCGAAGTTGGGCGAGTACGCCCGATCTGCCTGTTGGTATTCCGGCTTTGAATGAGAATTCTTGTCGGCCCGGTTTGCCGCATCGCGCATCCCCAACGGATAACCGTCAGAGTAACCCGCACGATAGCCGCGCATCAGCGCACTGGCTTGGGTTTGCGTTTGCGCATCTTGCGCGGCGACCGAAATCGAAAACACGGGCAGCCCAGCCATTAGCGCTACCAACATCAAACTGAGGAAAACTGTCTGCTTTTTCATTAGGGTGAACCTTCCATCCCGGCATTCCGGCGATCTGAAAGGGAGAGACTTATTCGGAACCCGTCACGGCCCCGCTTCGAATGAATGCTAACACTGCGCGTCAAGCTCTAACAATGTGTGAGTTTCTGCGGCTTTCCAGCGCTACGTCCGCTGAATTACGTGTTCTGATGCGATAAGATAAGGGTCAGTTGCAAGGACGTCATTTGTTGGTCGTCAGTTATCAGTCGCTTGGCCTCCCTGCGCGGCAGATTTCAACTGACAACGGCGACTGACAACTGACTGCTTTTCATGCGTAAAGTCTATCTCGATCATTGCGCCACCACGCCTGTGGACCCTCGTGTGCTGGCGGCGCTGATGCCTTATCTCACTGAAAGCTACGGCAACGCGTCCAGCGTGCACTTGTTCGGCCAACAGGCACGCGCCGCGGTAGACAAGGCGCGGCGGCAGGTCGCCGCACTCATCGGCGCGCGCGCAAACGAAATCGTTTTCACTTCAGGTGGAACAGAAGCAAACAACCTCGCGATTCGCGGAGTTTGCGAAGCCGGAGCGCGCGGCCGGCACATCATTACCTCTGCGATCGAGCATCCATCGGTGCGCGGGCCCATCGAAGAGTTTGAGAAGCAAGGGTGGGAGGTCACGCGTCTGCCGGTCTATGACGACGGCATCGTGCGCCTTGAAGATGTGCGAGCTGCTGTCCGTACTGACACAACGCTAATCAGTGTGATGCTCGCCAACAACGAGATTGGCACGATTCAACCGGCGGCTGAAATCGGCGCGCTGGTTCGGGAAATGCGTGACGGAGGTAATCGTCAGCTGCGGTTTCACGTTGATGCTGTTCAGGCAGCGGGCCGCCTTCCGATCGAAGTCGAATCGCTTGGCTGTGATTTGCTAACGCTGTCAGCCCACAAGCTCTACGGGCCGAAAGGAAGCGGCGCCTTGTTCATTCGCCGCGGCGTTCGCCTGCATCCTCAACAGGTCGGCGGTCACCAGGAGCGCGAGAGACGAGCGGGCACCGAATCGGTCGCCAACATTGTCGGATTCGGAGCCGCAGCCGAACTCGCGCAGGAGGAGATGCTCGACCGCAACCAGCACGTGCGCCGGCTCAGAGATCGATTTGAAGCAGAAGTCGCGAAACGAATTAACGATATTGTCTGCAACGGTCATCGCGAACAGCGTCTGCCGCACATTTCGAACATTTCGTTTCGCTTCATCGAGGGTGAAGGCCTGCTGATTCATCTCGATCTGCAAGGCATTGCTGTCTCGACTGGTTCAGCGTGCTCATCGGGAACGCTGGAACCGTCGCCGGTGATTCGCGCGCTTGGATTAGATGATGAACGCGCGCGCGGGGCGATTCGCTTCAGCTTTGGCAAAGACAACACGGATGAAGACGTGGAGTACGCAGTCGCGGGGTTGGCGAAAGCAGTTGAATCTTTGCGTGCGTTGTCACCGCTCGGACGAAAATCGGCAGCCGCGAGAATGGAGTCAGTACCATCTGCGTGAGCAGATGGGTCAGAATCTCAACCGTGACGTTCCCTTGGGATCCATCCGCTGACGCGGACGGTACTGACCAAATCACGGTCGCACCCCCAATGTCCTACTCCGAAACATTCAAGGATCACATCGCTCATCCTCGCAATGTGGGCGAGCTGCCAGACGCGACCGCTATCGCTGAAGAAACAAATCCCGTCTGCGGTGATCGCCTCCGTCTCAGTCTGCGCATTCGCGATGGACGCATCGAGGCCGCACGATTCCTGGCGTACGGTTGTCCGCCGACGCTGGCCTGCGGCTCGGCACTAGCAGAATCGATCGCGGGTATGACCGTCGAAGCAGCCCACGCTCTAACCAGAGATCAAATCGTCAAAGCCGTCGGCGGACTCCCAACGCGAAAACACCATGCGGCAGCGCTGGCGGTTGAGACACTGCACGCCGCCCTGGCGAAGCACGATTAACCTCGGGCTTCAGAGCCCGCCAACATCCCACAGGTGTCACTCATTCGCTGCACTGAGAATGACGTGCGGCAGCGTTCCTCACTTGATTCAGGCGAAATTCGCCCGTTTTTGTTTTCTCCAGCAGGGGATCTAACGATGCATATGTCTCGGCTGATTGCGGACTCACTTTACAGGAGGCAGGCCCTTGAAAATTCTCGTCATGCTGTTGTGCTTGTTAGTTACCTGTGCGCCATCTCAGTCGCAAACGACAACATCAACCGTTGATGCGGCCGAGAAGATTTGGGAGAAGGTTTTCAAGCTCGGCGTCGGCCACGATATCACCGTCAACACCATGAGTGGCGCAAGTTATCATGGACAGATCTCGTGCATCGCCGACAACGAATTCGAAATCCGCGAAATAGATCTGAACCAGAAGGTCCACTGGTACTATTCCGAGGTCAAAAGCGTGCGCGGAGATTATGGTTCGAAAGATCTTTTCGGCAAGCGGCATAACCCACGGAATAACCAGATCATTTCCGCCGGCACTGTGGGCGGAATCATGCTCTTGCTTCTGCTAATGGTCCCGAAGACTTAGCGCGAAGCAAAACGATGTGGTTCAAGGCTTGGGTTTCCTGGTGTGATACTCAGGCCCGCAGTATTTCTTCGGCTCTTGCCCAATGATAAAAGTCTTAGTGCGGATCACCGGACAACTGTCGACTGCAATCAATCCGGTGGTCGGATCGATATCGAGGGTGATCGTTCCCTGAAGTTTCGTTGGCGAGTCATCGTCGTAAACTTCCTTCGACTTCGGCGTGGGCTTGGTCTTCGGTGGTTCAGGTGGCAGCTCGGGCGGCAAGCTCGCCGGTTCGGTCTGAGGCATTTCTTGTTCAGTTCCGTCAGTCGTCTGATCCGCCATGTCTTCATTCGGCGCGGCGCCTTCCGAACCTGGCGCTGTGCCGTTTATGAATAGTTCTGTCCGCTTGTTGGCGCTGTCGGCTTTCGCCAAAAGGCCTGTGGCCGGATCGATTTCCTCCTGCTGAATTCCGCCCGGCACTTGCCAATCGCCGGTCCACTCGGGATGGTTGGTGAGGGCCGCGTTCATGAAGTCCGCCCAAATCGGCAGAGCCGATGCGGCGCCCGTCAAGCCCAACTGCGATCCGTCGTCAAACCCAACCCAAACCACACAGACCAGGTGCGGCGTGTAACCTGCGAACCATCCATCGCGCGATGTCCCGGTTTTTCCGGCAACGTTCCATTTAAAACCGCGCGCTCGCACCGGCGCCGCGGTGCCACGATTGACGACATCTTTCATGAAAGAGGTCATCACGTAAGCGACTTCGGGGCGCACCACCTCGTTCTTCTGAGCGGTAGGTTGTGCCAACGTTGATCCAGTCCCAGTCGTGATGCGATTGATGGCAATCGGAGCAGTCCGCATCCCGTTCGACGCGAAAGCCGTGTAGGCGGACGCTATTTGCAGAGGAGTAGCTTCCGCAGTTCCCAACGCCATCGCCGGGTACGCGCGCGGTACCCGCGGCAAACCTGCCTTCGCCGCCAGACTCATCACGCGGCCGATCGTCACTTCCATGGCGACATCAACCGTGACGACGTTCAGGCTGTGGACCATTGCGTCGCGCAGGGTCACCGGCTGCATCGAGTACTTGTCGCCCATGTTGCCCGGCGAGTACTCCTGTCCGTCATACGTAAAAGTCTTCGGCTCATCTTTGAATACCGTCGCCGGCGTGATCACGCGCGGGACTGGATCGTAAGCAGTGTTCAGCGCAGTCGCGTAGACGAATGGCTTGAAGGCCGAACCCGGCTGTCGCAACGCTTCCACGCGATTCAGTTGACTCTTCGAGTAGTCGCGCCCCCCAACCATCGCGACAATTTCACCCGTCTGCGCGTTCATTGCCACGAGGGATGCTTGCACTGTTCCTTCGGGCACTCGCTTAGCTTCGATCTTGTCGAGCGCCGCGAGCTGATTCGTGACGGCCGAGTAAGCGGCGCGCTGCAAATCCATGTCGATGGTCGTGTAAATGCGCAGGTGGTCGGCGCCCTCGCCGGTGATCACATCGCTCAGCTGGTTCTGCACATAATCGGCAAAATAGGGCGCGTCGGAAATGTCTATGCGGCCTTTCGTCGGTGCAATCTTCAACTCGCTGGCCTCGGCAGTTTGCGCGTCCGCTTGCGTCACCGTGCCGGTCTCAGCCATCGACTCAAGCACCTGATTGCGACGGGCTCGCGCCGTTTCTAAATCGTGATAGGGGTTGTAACGGTTCGGACTGCGAATCAAACCTGCCAGAAATGCGGACTCTTGAAGATTGAGCGAGGTGACGTCCTTATTGAAGTAAGCGGTCGAGGCTTCGCCGAATCCGTTGATCGAAAATCCCGCCTGCTGCCCCAGATAAACCTGATTGCAGTAGAGCGCAAAGATTTGCTGCTTCGAAAGCCGCGTCTCGAGAATCACCGACATGTAGGCTTCGGCGACTTTTCTTTTCAGCGAGTACTCAGGTGAGAGCCACAGGTTTTTCACGAGCTGCTGCGTGATGCTGGAGCCGCCCTGTCGCGCGATAGGAGAATTTGGATCGGAATCGTATCGCCGCAGCAACGCCCGCAGAATGCCGCGGACGTTCACGCCGTAGTGTTGAAAGAATGCGCGGTCTTCGGTGACCACGATTGCGTCAACCAGGCTCGGCGGTATGTCGTTGAAGCCGATCACGCGACGCTTGGCGCGTTCACGCCCCGTCACAGAACTGATCAACTCGGGTTCAAGCTGCGCGCGCTCAAGATGCGCGCCGGTGTCTTTGTTAGTTACTGAGGCGATGGATTTTCCATCACGCGAGAATTGGATACGGAGCGCTTCGAACGCCTGCGCATAATCGACCTTGGCGTCGTTGCCGGGTTGAACTTCGATGGTCGAGCCATCGATTGCATAACGGCCGCGCGCCGTGTCAGCTTGCTGGCCACGTTCGACGTATCCCGCGCGTTTTAGATAATCGATCAGGTTTTCAGTCGACAGACTCTGTCCCGCGCGAATCTGTTTTGGCGCCGCATAGATGCCGGCGGAACGGGTGAACACTTCACCCTTTAGCAAATTGTCGATGCGAGAGGAAAAAACGATCCAGTAATAGACCAGCACCGTCACGCATAAAGCGATTACCACGACCGCCGGAATCGCGATGTAAGGGCGGGTCAGAAACCACAGCAGACGTCGCCAGATATTCCGGCGTGGCTCTTCATAGCGAATGACTTGTGGAGGTGGTTGCGGGACGCGCCGAACAATACGCGGGTTATGATCGTCTGGTGGCCGCCGCACTGGCATGGTGAATCACGGGGACGCTCGGTCGGGGGCGCGCCGTCAGTTCAGATGCTAAACGGTTAGGATGGTACTGTCTAGAATCAATTGACTCAGCTACCCGAATGGGCTAGTTTAGGCGCGAATTCCCCCGGCCGGCGCTATGAAAAAGGCGACGATTCAAATAAAACTTCAGTCCGCCCTCAGGAGTCTTATGAAATTTCAGTTTTTCCTCCTTCTCGCGCTGTTGTTCGGGGTTGTCGGCCTCAACGGATCAGCAAACGCGCAAACTAAGTCGAATGGCGGTGCCACTAATCCGTTGTCGGCATCCGAAAGCGCTCTCCTGAACGAAATCAATGATGCGCGCGCGCATCCGCAGGTCTACGCGTCTTATTTGGAAAAACTTAAGCCGATGTTCAGCGGAAAGGAATACCGGCGCACCGGCCATCCAGCGTTGGTAACTGAAGAGGGTTGGCCCGCAGTCGAAGACGCCATCAAATTTTTGCAAAGCGTAAAGCCGTTGCCGCCGCTAAGTTTTTCGCAGGGACTGTATCTCGCGGCCCAGTCGCACGTGAAGGATCAAAGCTCAAGGGGAGGCCTCGGCCATAAGGGTAGCGACAATACTTTCATCGAGGAGAGAGTGAAACCATTCGGCTCGTGGCAAGGCGGTATCGGAGAGAATATTACTTACGGTGATGATTCGGCGCGCGAAAGAATCTTGACGTGGCTCATCGATGACGGCGTTCCCAGTCGTGGTCATCGTCGCAGACTTTTGAGCACGGATTACAACGTGGCCGGCATCTCGTGCGGATCGCATCCGGAATTCTCTGCAATGTGCGTGCTGGATCTCGCAGGTGGATTTATTGATAGTGGATCTGCTAACAGCAACACCGCCGTCAAATCGACTACCGCGACCAAAGCAAACACCACGACGACGACAAGTCCGTCAACCAAGGTTAATGGCGGATCCAAACCCGCGACAACTCCGCCGGCCAAAACCAAGGTTGCAACTTCAAACACGCGAAAGATGTGAAGCGGGTCCAGGAGCTGAGAAATAAAAAGGCTTTCCGTCCAGGACGGAGAGCCTTTTTCACTAAATGAATAAGTATTCGTTTTCTGGACAGCTCGCGGTAAGCAATGATGGCTCACCGCGAGCTCGTTCATTGATTACCGCTGGCCACCGCCGCCTTGTTGACCACCCTGGCCGCCGCCTTGTTGACCACCCTGGCCGCCTTGCTGACCACCCTGGCCTCCGCCCTGCTGACCGCCCTGGCCACCTTGTTGTCCACCTTGGCCGCCCTGTTGGCCGCCTTGGCCACCTTGTTGACCGCCCTGGCCGCCTTGCTGGCCGCCACCTTGTCTTTCGTCTGCCATGTCTTTTCCCCCTGTTATATGTTCGTTCAAAGTTAACGGTTTCGCGATGAAACCTTTCGACCTCTAACCTGCGCATCTAAATCAAACAGATTAGTGACAACAAGCAGTGCAGTTGCAAAAACGGTGCCAAGGATGGGTATGTCTTTCGAGAGGGCGAGGAAAGAGATGTTAGAGCTTCGTCACACTGGTGGCCCAAATGAGAATTTCTTTCTGCTTGAACACGTGCTCCAAGTGAATTCGATATTCGCGCCACCAATCGTTTTCGAGATGGGCGGTCATAACCTCGAACATGACTACGTCGGCATGATCAATCTTTTCGTCTTCTTCCCATAGGCCTTGTGCGGGAGCGCGAAGAAAGGCGGTCACTCCACCAAACCGACGCGTCAGTTCAGTACGGACTGTGTTGAAGTGTCCGACCGGAAAAGATTGTTTCTCGTTATCGTGCAGCGGCAGAAGTAGCTGGATCAGATACATGACAAACTAGACAGTCAGTTTTAGATCGAGCGCCAAACCGCTATGCCGTTCTCACTCGCGTTCGGTCGCCATAACTTTAGCCTTTAAGACCACATCGCCATCGATCGTTCCCTCGCCCCTGGTCCACTTTTCTATCTCTTCGGCTGGTCGACCTAGCGCCAGGGCTAGTTTTTCGTCGCTTCCGTCAAATGCCTTATCGCGAAGATCGCGTAGAATTTGAGAAGCCTCCTCTTGATCTGTTCCCTGATCATCAATCTGGGGACTGTCTTCTCCTATTGCGGGTTTCCCATTCTTGATGGGAGCCATGGAAGCTGCATGTGAAGTACCTTCATGATTTTCAGTATCCGTGGTTTGGTCCATCGTATTACCTTTCGTCTCAAGCGCGTTCGAACTGCCGCTCGCGTAACTCGGCTTGCGGACGAAATCAGCAAATCCCGAGCCGCACATCAAATCAGAACTCTGATCGCCCAGAGCCTTTGCTTAGCGCTTTGCTTACCGTAGGACGACATAACTTATGAGCAGCAAGAAACGTGCGTAAAGAGATCGAAAACGCTGACGGCCGTCTCGTCGCCGTACACGTGTATTCCTGGTGTGAGTCGCGGGGGAGTGCCTTAGGCAAAAAAGAGCCGCCAATTGATGGCGGCTCCTAACCAGCTCATGCTACTGATTTGATATGGTCGGGACGACTGGATTCGAACCAGCGACCTCACGCACCCCAAGCGTGCGCGCTACCAGGCTGCGCCACGTCCCGTCAACATTTTTAGTATGACTCGAAAATCGAGACTGTCAAACCGCACGTGAAGTTACTTTGGTGAGCTGGCGCTCCTAGTCTTGGCATCGCGATCGCTTTCGTCCAGCAAGTCCAAAATCTCCCGCAGCTCAGTGGCGATTTGTCGCAGGGCATTCTTTTGTTCGCCGGTCGGCCTGAAGTTCTGCGGAACTTCTGATTCGCCTTCCGCGACGGCAGGTGTTGAAGCAAATCTGCCCGCTAATGACGGAGGTGGTTTCAAACTGCGCACGGCAGGTTTCGCAGCCGGCGCCGCATCTGCTTCGCGAATCGAGCCGCCACGTAATTCATTTGCCAACTTCTTTTTTGCTCCTGCTATGGTGTATTGCTCGTCGTAGAGCAGTTCCTTGATCCGCAAGGCCATTTCCACATCGCGACGGCGGTAGGTGCGCTGGCCTGCGCGGTTCTTCTGGGGCGCCAGCGTCGGGAATTCGGTTTCCCAGTAGCGCAGCACATGCGCCTGGACACCGGCTAATTCGCAGACTTCGCCGATTTTGAAGAACAGCTTTTCAGGGATAACTGAAGCCATCGGTCCGGACTGTCTGTGGCCAAGGAGATGACGCCTCATCGAGTTGGGCGTCGCCAATTTCTTCGCGAGCGATAGTAACCACGGATGGTTTACGTGTCAACGATTTAAGTCTGGTCAGTTAAGTCACTTCGTTAAAAGTTTCGCTTTAACTGGCGTTGCTGAACGTCGTCTTTAACGGGCTCAAAGCGAAAGGATGCGGCTGCGATAGACCCTTCCATCGACGGCAGGTATAATCGCCCGTTAATCACGTCCTGCCACTCGGAGGTTTCATAAGACAACATGCTTGCAACGGCCGCAGGGTTTCGCCTCGCCGCGCGCTTTGATGAGGTTGGTTTCTCAGACATCGTCAACATTCGTAATCGCGTCATGGAGCTGCGCGCTCAGGGCGCCCAGGTTTATCAATTCGAAGGTGGCGAGCCTTACCGCCCAACGCCGGATTACATCAAAGACGCTGTCACCAGCGCTTTGAAAGAGAATAAGACGCGTTACGCTCCTTCTTCCGGCGTCCTCGAGTTGCGACAAGCTATTGCCGAGAAGGTCCAAAATCGTAATCACATCCCGGCTAAAGTGGAAAACGTCGTCGTCGTCAACGGCGGCATGCAGGGTTTGTTTGGAGCCTTTCAGTCGACGGTAAATCCGGGCGACGAAGTGCTGGTCTTCTCGCCTTATTGGACGCCGATAAAAGACTTGGTTGCGCATTGCCAGGGACGCATCGTGCTGGTGCCTACTGAAGCAGCGCGACGAGATGGGTTCGCGGTGACGCTGGCTCGCTACGCAAGCTCTGCCACGCGCGCAATATATTTCAACACGCCTACTAATCCCTCCGGTATTGTTTTCAATCGAACTGAAGCCGAGGAAGTCGCGCGCTTCGCGACGGATCGCGATCTGATCGTGATCGCGGATGAAGCTTACGAAGACATTATTTATGACGATCAACATGTCTCGATCGCTTCGCTCGACGGGATGTTCGAAAGGACGATCACGTGCTTCACGATGTCCAAGTCTTTTGCGATGACTGGCTGGCGTATCGGTTATGCAGTTGCCGGTGAACCGTGGATGACCGGAATGCGCAAAGCTCTCCTCTATTCTTCAAACGGAGTCTCGACACCGACGCAGTGGGCCGCAGTGGCCGCGTTTACCACCTCGTCAGATTTTCTCGAAACGTCGCGCGCCGCCTACCGTGAGCGGCGCGATTTGTTAGTAGGTGGTTTGAATGAACTCGGTCTTACCTGTGCGACACCTGCCGGCGCGTTTTACGCGTTCCCCGACATCTCCCGAATCAACCCCGACAGCCGCGAAGCGTCGGAGATTCTTCTTAACCGCGCGCAAGTTGCCACCGTCCCCGGCGCGGTCTTTGGGCCCGACGGTGAAGGACACGTGCGCTTCTCGTTTTCAACTTCCCTCGAAACGATCCAAGGCGGCCTTGACTCAATGCGCCGTAATCTCTGAGCAAAGCGCGAAGGGCTAAGCGCTAAGAGCGAAGGCTTACACAAGAGACTTTGCGCTTACGCGCAGCTTTTCCTTGCTCTCTGCCCTTTGCGCTATGCTCTTTGCCGCTTATGAACGAGTTCGACTTCATTCGGCAGCTTCGAGAACAGGCGCGCGCGCGCAATTTTTCCTCACGTCTAATCACAGGTATCGGTGACGACGCGGCGGTGGTGCGCGAGTCTGGGAATCGCGATCTGGTTATTTCTACCGACCTGCTGATCGAGGAAATCGATTTTCATCGCGAAACAACTCCGGCGCATCTCCTGGGACACAGGGCGCTGGCGGTTTCGCTTTCCGACATCGCGGCGATGGGTGCGCGCCCGCTTTGGGCATTGATTTCTTTCGGCCTGCCGGGGTCCACCTGGGACAGTGATTTCAAAGAACAATTCTTCGCGGGCTATCTGGCGCTGGCTGATCGGTACGGCGTGACGCTGGCGGGTGGAGACATATCAAAGTCGCAACAGATCGTGATTGATTCGATTGTTGCCGGCGAAGTGAAGACAGGTCGCGCAGTTCTGCGATCCACAGCGCAACCAGGCGATCAGATTTTTGTCACCGGAAGTCTGGGCGGCGCAGCAGCAGGATTAAAGCTGATCGAACTCGGAGCTCGCGTCGGTGCAGACAGCAGCCGGCAGGAGGCAGACGGCAGGGGACAGTCCGACGACGAGACATCTGACGACCACGCGATTCAGTTTCTCCTGCTTCGTCAACTCGCCCCGCAACCACGCGTCGGTTGGGGCATGGTGCTCGGCGAAGAGCAGCTCGCAACTTCAATGATCGACATCAGTGACGGCTTGTCTTCCGATTTGCGTCATCTCTGCGCAGAGAGCAACGTCGGCGCGACCATTGATGCGAGCTCCTTGCCGCTCGACGAAAACGTCAAGCAGCTCTGCGGACGTCGCGCCCTTGATCCGCTCGCGCTCGCTCTACACGGTGGCGAGGATTTTGAATTGCTTTTCACAGTCAGTCCCGAACGGCTTTCGCCTCTTCCGCAGCGCGTCGACGGCGTCGGTATTTCTCAGATTGGTGAAGTCACTGAACAGGGCGGCGGGGTTCGGCTTCGAGAAAAGAATCGCGAATGGAACTTGGAAGCAAAAGGATTCACGCACTTCGGCAAGTAATATCCCTTGAACTGGAGCGCAAGCGTCCTCGGCTGCATTTTGCGGCAGCGCAGCAACCGAGACGGTTGCGCTCCAGTCAAAAAGACACTAGCCGGTCCCACCTTTTTATTGACTTTTGACGCCGCCTGAATTAAATGCACGCGTAAAACCAGCAAGCCCGATTAAGGCGTCATCCTAAGCTGCACGACGCAAAGGGCAATCTGACAGCACCCGAGAGGAGAAAATCCTATGTTGTTGCGTGACTTCGTCCAAACTTCAAATTGCAGCACAGCACCCATCGCCGGTTTGGTGAAGCAGGTGTTTGCCAAGCTCACGTCGGATCTTCCACCAGACACACTGGTGGATATTTCGGCTCACATCGAAATTTCTGGGGCATCGAAGCTTCCGTTTGTACAGAGAGTCGGAGCTGAAGCCCTCATCGATGCCATTGAGGAAAAGGGCGAGAAGCTGCCATTAGTCCACGCCTTCAGAGTTCTTCCGCACCAGTTCGTCCTACGTACCTGGGCAGAACAACAGAGATGCGACATAACGAGAGCCGCTCCGCCGAGCAAATCAAACCATGAAGGCGCAAATGCGATCGACGTTCCCCATGAAGTGCGCGAGGACTGGAAACCCGTCTTGAACGATCATGGCTGGTTTCAGACCGTGCTTCCGGACGATCCTGCTCACTTCGATTTTACCGGCGAACACGATCCTGATTTTGTTGAGAAGGCAGTGCTCGCGTTTCAAAGGTTGTGGAATACCCATAATCCAGATGATTTGATCAAGGAAGATGGACTATACGGGCCAAAGACCGAAAAGCGCCTAAAGAAGTCTCCGATCGCCGGTTTCTAACCCGAGGGCGAACTTTATCGGAACGATCAACGTAGTTCCGTTTCAGGAGGTGAGCGCGTGTACTGCTCATCATGTGGTGTCGCCGTCACGCAAGGCCTGAACTTCTGTAACTACTGCGGCGCGCGGACTCCGTCAACTGAGTCAGGTTCGGAATCCCGTGAGATTCGTCCGCTATTCATCGTGAGCGTCATGGCGGGCGTGTTTGTCCTGGGTTTGCCGGGCATTGTTTTTCTGATCTTCATGCTGAAGGCCGTGGGCATCGACCCGGGGCAGACCATGGCCTTGGTGTGGACAAGCATGTTGCTGTTAATAGCTCTGGAGGCAGTGTTCCTGATGCTGATTCTGGTGCGACGAAAGCCTCGAAAAGATGAGGCGCGGCAAGACGATCAGTTCAAGGGTCCGCAAACCAAGGAGCTCGAGGCGAAACATCGTGACCGGCTGGCTGAACCGGTAGCGAGCGTGACTGAGCACACTACGCGCTCGTTCGATCCCATCCCTCGCGAGCGAACTTAAATTCCGCAAGATCGCACGTTTGACTGACTCACTCGCCTTCCCTATCCTCGCTCTCAATGTTGCGCATACATAACACTCTGTCCGGGCAGGTTGAAGAATTTCTTCCGTTGGTTGAAGGCGAGGCGAAGTTCTACTACTGCGGCCCGACGGTTTGGGACTACGGGCACATCGGAAATTTCCGTTCGGCGATTGCGGCCGATGTCATGCGGCGTTATCTAAAGTTCAAAGGCTTTCGCGTCACCTCTGTCATGAATCTAACTGATGTGGACGATCGCATCATCACCCAAGCGCAGAAGGCCGCGCAGTCAATCGATGATTACACTGCCAAATATATCGCCGCTTTTTGGGAAGATTTCGACGCGCTCGGTTGTGAACGTCCGGACGTAACTCCCCGCGCGACGCAGCACATTCCGGAAATGGCTGACCTCGTTGAAAAGCTCGAGCAGCACGGTCATGCGTATCGATCGGAAGATTCGATTTACTACCGGATAAATTCTTTTCCTGACTACGGCAAGCTTTCGAAGATCAATTTCGCCGGAAACATTGCCGGCGGCAGCGATCGCGTCGATACGGACAAGTACGAGAAGGAAGATGCGCGCGACTTCGCCCTGTGGAAAGCAACGAAATTGGACGAAACCGGTTGGGAAACAAAAATCGGTCGCGGCCGTCCGGGCTGGCACCTCGAGTGCTCGGCGATGTCGATGAAATATCTCGGCGAGACGTTTGACATGCACCTGGGCGGGATCGACCTGGTGTTTCCGCACCACGAAAACGAAATTGCGCAGAGTGAAGGCGCGACCGGCAAACAGTTCGTGCGCTACTGGTATCACTTCGAACACTTAAAGGTCGAAGGCGAAACGATGTCGAAGTCGAAGGGCAACTACTACACGTTTCGCGATGTGGCGGCGAAAGGATTCTCGGCCGCGGCCGTGCGCTATTTCCTTTTGAGCGTACCATTCCGGAAGCAACTAAACTTCACCTTCGATGCGTTGCAAGGCGCTGAGAAAACTGTCGAGAGCCTGCGCGACTTTCGCGCGCGTTTGGAAGAAGCAAAGACCGATCTGGGACGCAACGACGCTGTCCACAATTGCACTGAGCAGGCGCTGAAGGATTTTGCCGCCGGATTGGATGACGATCTGAACACGTCGGTCGCCCTCGCCGCGATTCATGAACTCACGCGGGTGGTGAATCCAGTACTCGCCGGTGGCAAGCTGCTCGAAGACAACAAGCGCGCGCTGATCTCTGCCTTTGAAAAATTCGACAGCGTGCTGAATATTTTCGGAAAGCCGGACCGCGGATTACTTGACGAAGAGATTCAGGCACTGATTGACGAACGTCAGGAAGCGCGTCACCGCCGCGACTTTGCCCGAGCCGATGAGATTCGCGATGAGCTTGCCGCGCTCGGCATCGTTCTCGAAGACACCAAAGACGGCGTGCGCTGGAAGAAGAAATAAGTTTCGCGTTTCGAGTTTCGCATTTCGAGTTTCGGAATTCGAGTTTCGGATTTCGAGTTTCGAGTTTCAAGCCGCATCACCCGGCAACAGCCGGCCTAATTTCAGACTCAAGAATCGCTGAACCTGAAACTCGAAACTCGAAACTTTTCTATGCCGCTGCCCATCACGCATCGATTCCGAACTCTCTTTCGAATCCGCAATGCCGTCATTGCGCTCGCGATGGCCATCGTGTTTGGCACGGTTGGCTTCACGTTAATTGAAGGCTGGTCACTGGGTAAGAGTCTGTATGCGACGGTGCAGACGCTCACGACGGTCGGGTACGGCGACGCCACGCCAGACAGTGCAGCCGGCCGCGGCTTCGCAGTCATCATTATGCTGATTGGAGTGGGCGGAGTTGCGCTCGCCGCCTCGACCATTGTTCAATCTGTCGTCCAGTCTGAGTTGGTTTCGGCCCTGGGGCAGCGGCGGCAGTCGAAGAAGATGAGTAAGCTGCGCGATCATTACATTGTGTGTGGTTCGGGACGGGTTGGTTCGCACCTCGTCCGCGACTTGCAACGCGCCGATCAGGCGTTTGTGATAATCGAGAACGATGGGCCGCGCGCCGCTGAATTCAGTCAGAGAGGCCTGAATGTGCTCGTCGGGGACGCGACTCTGGAAGAGACGCTGAAGACGGCCGGCGTGGAACGCGCGCGCGGCCTCGCGGCCTGTCTACCCAACGATGCGGACAACGTTTATGTCGTGCTGACGGCGCGCGATTTGAATTCGCAACTTCACATCGTCGCGCGCGCGGCCGAAGAAGAGGCGGAAGCAAAGCTGGTTCGCGCCGGCGCAAATCACGTCGTCGCGCCCACGATTATCGGCGGTCATCGCATGGCGATTTCGCTCACCAAACCGGCTGTAGGCGAATTCTTTGATTCGATCACGGGAAGTCAGATTGGTCTGGGCTTTGAGCAAGTACTTATTCACGAGGGTTCGCCACTCGTCGGCCAGATGCTGCGCGAGACGCCTATGCGAGCCGAGTTAGACATCGTTATCATTAGCATTCGGCGCTCGAACGCTGAGACGATCTTCAATCCGTCCGGCGAGACGGTTATCGAATCTGACGATATCCTAATTGCCATCGGAAAGGTCGAGGCGCTGAGTCGTCTGAATGAGATGGCAATGGGAATCTAGTTTCAGGTTTCGAGTTTCAAGGCTGGATGGAGACTCCAGTCAGAACCGCCTGCGGTAGCGGGCGGTTGAACCAGCCGGACAAGCGTCTCTCAACGATCAACCGCCCGCTACCGCAGGCGGTTCTGACACAACTACAAACTCGAAACTTTGAGAATCTTAGTCACAGGCGGCAGCGGTTATCTCGGCAGTCACGTTCGCGCCGCCTTCAATGCCGACGATTTTTCCCGCCGCTCGCAACTTGACCTGCTTAATCCCCTCGATTGTGCCCGGGTCGGCGAGTACCAGGTTGTAATTCATCTCGCCGCGCACCTCAGCAAAGATCCGGCGGACGCTGAAGCTGTCTTTCGCACTAACGTCGAAGGTACCGTGAATCTGCTCCGTGAGATGGAGCCGAACTCGGTCTTCATCTTTGCCTCAACGAAAGATGTGTACGGCCCGTACGCTGACAACTTCGAAGAAGTGCCCGAGACGTGCAGCACGGAATACACCAGTCAAAGTGCCCTCGAGTGGTCGAAACTGATCGCCGAAAAATACGTTCAGTATCACGCGGCGCAGCGAAACGTTCGTTCGTGCATCTTTCGGCTGTCTACGGTTTATGCGCGACCCTCGGAAGGAAATATCAGCGGCTTTGTCACGCACTATGTCGAGTCCGTGAAACGCGGTTGGCCAATTCGCCTGCCGGTCGAAGGCAAGCCGGTGCGCGACATTCTGCATGTCAACGATTTTGTGCGCGCCTGCCGGACGTTCATTGACTCAACGGTGCAGCACGGGCTGTATAATCTTGGTGGCGGAAATCAGAACGCGCTTTCGTTGCGCGAGATTATCGACAAGACCGCGCAGATTATTCAGTGCAATCCCGTATTTGATCCTGAGAACCCTTTGCCGGCGCCGGTGCCGCTGAATTACATCTCAGATTTGACTCGGATCAAGCGAGACTTTGGGTGGGAACCGCAAATTGGAATTGAAGAAGGCTTGCGCAGTTTAGTTTGACCCGGGAGCGCAGGCATCTTGCCTGCGGTACGCCGGCATCTTGCCGGCTTATTCGATTGGCCGCACCTCTGCAAAACATCGGTCGCATCGTGGTTCGCGCGCCGAATTGGGTTGGCGACGCAGTAATGAGTGTGGCTGCATTCCGCGAGCTGCGCGGATTATTTCCGCACGCGCAAATCACAGTCGTGTCGAAGCCCGGCACAGCTGACATTTTTCGTGATGCAGATTTTGTTGACGACGTTTTAGTTTACGAGCGACATGGATTGTCATCTGTATGGCCACAAGTTCGCGAGTGGAGGCAACAACGTTTCGACCTGGCATTCCTTTTTCAGAACGCGTTCGAGGCCGCGTTGGTTTCTTTCCTGGCGCGAGTACCGGCTCGCGCAGGCTATGACACAGAGCGCCGCGGCTTTCTGCTCACTCATCCGGTTCCAGTTCCGTCCTGGAAGAACGAGCGTCACGAAATCTTCTATTACCTCAATCTCGTCGCCGAATTAGAGCGGCGATTATTCGGAACCGCGTCCAAAGAAACATCAGAGCCAAGTTTCGAACTCGCAGTTTCGGCAGAACAAAAACGCGAAGCACGAGAGCTGCTGGCGGCGCAGAATGCGGATGCCGAAAAGCCTCTGGTGCTGCTCTGTCCTGGCTCAGTCAACAGTCGCGCGAAACGCTGGCCGGCAGATCGGTATGCCGCGCTCGCGGATCAACTTGCCGCAACTGGAGCTACGGTCGCACTGATTGGATCGCCGAGCGAACTGGAAGTTTCAAATCAGGTAAAGAAACTCGCCAGACACGCGCCGGTTCTGCTGACCGGAAAGACCTCGGTTGCGGAAGTCACTGCCTTAATCAGCGTGGCAGACTTGCTTATTACGAATGACACCGGACCGGCGCATATCGGTGCGGCGGTGGGCACTCCAACCTTGGTCATCTTCGGTCCGACCAATCCGCTGACGACGCGACCTTACGGCCCAGCCGGTCAAATAATTCGCCAGCCCCCCGACTGTGCGCCCTGCATGCTGCGAGATTGCCCGATAGATCATCGATGCATGACTGCGATCACGCCCGAAGAAGTGTTTCAAAGCGCGCGCGGGCTAATCGGTCGGCACGCGGAGGTCGCGGTCTGAAAATTCTTTACAAAGCTCAGGGACAACCCGTGCCAACATCGACTCATCTCACGCCTGAAAGTCCGAAGCGCGGGCTGATGTCTGGGGAGACGCTGCGGGCAACGCGCCAGCAGTTACGTCTGCTTTGCGCTTCGGACTTTTGCTTTTCCTCGCACTTGGCCGGCCAGCCGCTCTTCTGCAAAACAATCCAAATTTCGGGGCAAAATCAGTGAAAGCGCGCAGAGGCGGAACCTGGTTTCAGCGCTGGCGCGTGCCGTTGGGCTTCATCATCGCGCCGATATTTATTTTGTTGGCGCGGCCGCGACCATGGACTCTCGCCCTGGGCGGGGCGATCGGTTTGGCCGGCCTCGCGTTAAGAGCCTGGGCCTCGGGCCACCTGAGAAAAAATGATGCGTTGGCCACCACTGGACCATACGCATACACTCGCAATCCGCTCTACCTTGGCAGCTTTTTGATCGGCGTGGGTTTCACAGTCGCCGCGGGCCGTTGGGAATTGGCGTTGCTCTTTGCGCTGTTGTTCCTGGGCATCTATGTGCCCGTTATGCGCGTCGAATCCGCGACGCTGGAGGATCTTTTCGGCCCCAAGTATCGGCGATACGCGCAGGTAGTGCCGCTCTTCCTGCCGCGGTTCAAACGATATGAGAATGTGAGCGCGACTGGATTTGACTCGGCTCTTTACCAGCGTTACCGCGAATACCAGGCAGCCATTGGATTCGTGGTTGCTTTCACAATTCTCCTCATAAAGGCGATTTGGTTTCGGTAGACAATGTTACGAAATCCCAACCAGCGATCTCTTGTTTGCGCAGTGCTCGGCTTGCTGATTTTCCTCGGCGGCTATGGGACGGCATCCGCGCAGCAGAAGAATCAGACTGAGCTGCCTTTCGCGCGCGGCGAACAACTCCTGTATCAGGCTGAATTGAATCGCGGTGTATTGCGCGGCTTTGATGTCGGCGAACTGCGCTTTAGTGCGCAGCTCGCGACAGACAAGAACGACGAACGGGTGGTCAACCTCGTGGGCGACGCCGTCGCCAAAGGGTTCTTGATCCGGCTTACCGGCTCGAAGTATCACATTCACATTGAGTCACTCGCCGATGCGCAACCGTTTGCCGTGATGCATACGAAGGGTCTGTACGAAGATAAGCGGACCACTATCAATAGTGAAGCGACATTTGATCAGGCTGCGCAAAAAGTGATTTGGACGCAGAGCGAGCGCGATCAAAAACCAGACGCGAAGACCCTTTCGTTCAGTCCGCCCGTGCACGACGTTTTGACGCTGATTTACTTTGTGCGCACGCAGCAGCTAAAACCGGGCGAGAACTTCGAAGTGGCGATGGTTGATAACGGTCACACTTACCGCTGTGTCGTAAACGTGACGCCGGGGAGGAAGATTGGGACGGCGGTCGGCCGGGTTAACACGATTAGCGTAGAGCCCGCGATATTTGATGGTGATCGCCCTGTCCGGCCGCGCGGCGCCCTGGTGATTTGGTTTACGGACGACGCGCGCCATCTACCCGTGAAGGCGCAGATAAAGTCTTCACTGGGAACCATTGATATCAAACTCAAACGTGTCAGTTATCCAGAAGCGGACCTCGCGCAAAAGTAAGCGAGCCATCTCCTCAGCCATCAAACTCCAGACTCACAACCCTCTGATAATCGGTCATCGCGGCGCGTCTGCGCACGCGCCGGAGAATACGCTGGCGGCCTTTGAGCGCGCGTTCGCCGCTGGCGCAGATGGGATTGAGTTGGATGTGCGCCTTGCCAGAGATGGGGTTCCAGTTGTGATTCACGACGCGACGCTGCGACGAACCGGGTTGAGGGCCGGCACCGTCAGCCGGCTCACCTCTGGACAACTGACTAAGATTGACGCCGGCACGTGGTTCAGTCGAACGCAACCTAAACTTGCGCGCAGTGAATACAGCGAAGAGAGGATTCCGACGCTCGAGCAAGTCTTTGAATTCTGTCGAAGCAGATCGGGACTAATTTACGTCGAGCTCAAGAGCGAAAAAGATGAAGTTCCAAATGACCTCGCGTTTGTGGTCACAGCCCTAATCAAACGTTTCCAGTTTCAAAATCGCGTGGTGGTAGTCAGCTTCGATCTCACCGCAATTGCAGCGCTCAAAGCGTTCGATGGATCGATTCGCACGGGCGCTCTCTTCGGTTCCTCGCGGGTCCGCGGTCAGATCTGGCGCACGGACTCGATCCTGGCGGCTGCGTCTGAGTGCGGCGCAAATGAACTCTTACTCAATCGACTCTTGACGCGCAAAAGACTTCTGGAAAAAGCAGGGGATCGACATCTGCCGGTGGTTGTCTGGACAGTTGATCGGCCCGAGTGGATTCAGCGCGCGAGGGCGGCCAATGTTCACGCACTAATTACGAATAATCCCGCCAGGCTGCTGCTGAACTCAGAGACTTTCCTTAACTGAAACTCGCGGCAAATACCCACCACAACGTGCGAATCACGCACGTCTCATGTATCATCTCCGTCTTTAATTCCCCGTTTTTCCGGAGGTCAATCTTAGGAATGCCAGTCAAGAAAGGCGCGGCAGTCGCGCCTGCAAAAGGTAAGCTCGGCGTGTTGTTGGTGGGGCTGGGCGCGGTCAGCACAACTTTTATCGCCGGCGTCGAGGCCATCAAGGAAGGTCTGGCCGAGCCGATCGGCAGCCTCACTCAAATGGGCGCGATTCGCCTGGGCAAGCGCACCGACAATCGCGTGCCGGCGATTAAAGATTTCCTGCCGTTGGCAGAACTGAAGGATTTGGTCTTCGGCGCGTGGGACATTTTTCCGGATTCAGCTTACGACGCGGCCCTGCACGCCGGCGTGCTCGAAAAGGAACTAATCGGGAAACTGAAGAAGCCTCTACAGAAGATCAAGCCGATGAAGGCGGTGTTTGATCAATCGTACGTCAAACGCCTGAACGGCGAGAATGTAAAAAAGGGGAAGAACAAACTTGATCTCGCAAACCAGTTGATTGCCGAGATTGCCGAATTCAAACGCAAGAACCGGTGCGACCGCCTGGTAATGATTTGGGCGGCTTCGACTGAAATCTTCATGAAGCCGCATGCGGTGCATCGCACGCTGAAGTCGCTGGAACAGGCGATGCGAGACAATCACAAGGCGATTCCGCCTTCAATGGTTTACGCGTACGCTGCCTTGAAATCTGGTATTCCCTTCGCTAATGGCGCGCCAAACCTGACGGTCGATGTTCCGGCGTTAATGGACTTGGCAAACAAAAATGGCGTTGCGGTCTGTGGGAAAGATTTCAAAACAGGCCAAACGCTGATGAAGACGATCCTCGCCCCCGGATTGAAGTCGCGCATGCTGGGTTTGCACGGCTGGTACTCGACTAACATTCTGGGAAATCGCGACGGCGAAGTACTCGACGATCCTGACTCGTTCAAAACCAAGGAAGAGTCAAAACTTTCGGTGCTCGAGTACATCCTGCAGCCGGAAGTCTATCCGCAGCTCTACAAAGATTTTTCGCACGTCGTGCGCATCAACTACTATCCGCCACGCGGCGACAACAAGGAAGGCTGGGATAACATCGACATCTTTGGCTGGCTCGGCTACAAGATGCAGATCAAAATTGACTTTCTCTGTCGCGACTCGATCCTGGCCGCGCCGATCGTTCTGGATCTCGCGCTGTTCCTTGATTTAGCCCAGCGCACCGGCATGAAAGGCGTGCAGGAGTGGCTTTCGTTCTACTTCAAGTCACCGATGACCGCGCCGGGACTCTATCCCGAACACGACATCTTCATTCAGCTCATGAAGCTGAAAAACACTCTGCGGCACCTGCGCGGAGAAGACCTCATCACGCACCTCGGGCTCGAGTATTACGACTAGTCCGAACGGCGTCACGTTTTGAGCGGCGTCCAGCCCTTTCGGTGTAATTCTCGTTCGGAGTAACCGCAACTGTCAGTGCCGAAGTGCCGCGAATTGTCACGGTCACTTCACAAAAAAGCTCGTCACTTCTGCGCCGTTTCGGATTTCCATCAAATATTTTGGATGACAATTCACGACCCGTCGTATATATAGCTGTGCTTGTTTTGCCGGCTTTTGTACGAAGGCGAACAAAAAAAAAGCGATCGCGCATCGATCGCGGTAGCGGATCGTTCTTTGCATGAGAGGTGGTGGGAGGATCCACCGGTGACCACGCGGGTTCACAGTTGAGCGTGGCAGCGGAAGTGGGAAAAGAGAGAGTATGGCGACCCCAGAGAAACAATTAGAGCAAACAGTTTTTCTTGACCCCGATCAGAAAAGCCCGCGCGCGCAAGACTTCGAAGAACGTCTGGAAGCGCGCATCGTCGGACAGGAACGCGCCGTTCGACGCATGACGGGTCTGTATCAGATTTTCCTCGCCGGAATGAACCCAATTAATCGGCCAATTGGCACGATGCTCTTCCTCGGTCCTACGGGATCCGGCAAGACGCGGGTCATCGAAGCGGCGGCAGAAGTTTTGTTCGGCGATCCAAACGCAGTTGTGAAGATTGACTGCGCTGAGTTTCAGCATTCGCATGAAATTGCGAAATTGATCGGCTCGCCTCCGGGATACCTCGGCCATCGCGAGACGTCTCCCATGCTGACGCAGGAGAATCTCGATCGCATGCATACCGAAGATCTGAAGCTGACGCTTGTGCTGTTTGACGAGATCGAGAAGGCTTCGGACGCGCTGTGGCAACTTTTGCTGGGCATCCTCGACAAGGCCACCCTAACGCTCGGCGACAATCGTCGCGTTGATTTTTCAAAGTGCATGGTGATCATGACTTCGAACCTCGGCGCGCGTGAGATGTCTGAGTTGATTTCCGGTGGCATCGGTTTCGCTCCCGGCAAAGGCGCCAAGAACCCGCACGACACCGAAGTCGATCAGAAGATCTATCGCACCGCCGTCGAGGCGGCCCGGCGCAAGTTCTCTCCGGAGTTCATGAACCGCATCGACAAGGTCGTAGTGTTCCGCTCGCTGAAAGAACATCACCTGCGCGCGATTCTGGATCTGGAACTGCAAGGCGTGCAGGACCGCATCATGCTTTCGGCCGGCACGAAGTTCGTGTTCCAGTGCTCCCCTGAAGCCAAAGAAATGCTCCTCGCGGAAGGCATCGACTTCAAATATGGAGCGCGCCACTTAAAACGCGCGGTCGAGCGCTTCCTGGTTTACCCGCTGTCGAATCTGGTGGCGACGGGTCAGATTGGTCTCGGCGATCTGGTCTTCGTCGGACTGAACGCCCAGACGAAACGGCTGGTTTTCTCGAAACAATCGGGCGGCGCCTTGATTACCGACATACCCGAAGCGGTCAATGAGGACCAGAGGTTGGCGGCGAGATCCGGAAGCGTAGGCTTGCCGATTCCACAGGTTAAGGAAAAGGCCGCGAAGAAGGGACAAGGCCGCGGCGAACGCGCCGAAAGCTAACGTCGCTTCATGTACAAACTGCGAAGGCGTCGGAATTAATTTCCGGCGCCTTTTGGTTTTGCGCGATTTATTTGCCGAATGGCAGCGCGAGCCGCTTCCGAAAGGTAAGGATCAGAGTTTGTTTCGTAAGCAGCTTGCAGCGCCGGTAACGCCGAAGAGTCACCTATCAACCCCAGCGCCGTGGCCGCCTCCCTGCGAGTTTCGATCGAGTTCGTTTCGTCCTGAAGGGCCGCAACCAGAGCCGGTACGGATGCGCGGCTGCGAATTTGCCCAAGCGATCGAACAGCAGATCGCACGACAAATTCTTCCTCGGCACTCCTGGTTTTCTTTTTCTTCGTACCTTGTCCGGTAACCACTTGCGAGAGAGGAGACAATGCGGCCTCGTCGCCAATCTGGCCGAGGGCCACTGCAGCGGCGGCGCGCACCGAGGGCTTCTTGTCGTGAACGATCAAATCGATCAGCGACGTCGTAGCCGTGCGCGCATGCGTTTCACCCAGAGCGAACGCCGCTTCACGTCGTACAAATTCGTCTTTGTCTTTCAACAACGGCATCAGCATGGCAGCGGCTTCGGCACTCGGTAACGAAAGGACTGCATGTGCTGCGGCCACCCGAACCGCGGCACTAACATCACTGAGCGCCGCTGCGGCTGCGCGTGAGGCGTCGGGACGTTTCAGGTTTCCAAGACGCATCAGCGCATCGCGTCTCTCTTCAGCTTCGGTCGAAGACAGTCGCTGGCGCTGCCGTTCAATTTCCCGCTGCAGCGGCGTGAGCCGATCTTGCTGGGCTAGCGAACGCGCTGCAGAAGCCGCGCCAAAGACAATTCCGCCTACCAACAGCAAGCCAATCACGAAAATCGATGAGCGCCGCCGCGAGCCGTCAAACTTGAGATTTATCATGAAGTCATCCGGCATCGATTCGTGACGCCAGCCCGTGCATCGTGTCAACAATCAGAACAGCAATCGGTGGATAGAACAACAGGTCTGAAATGATGAGCGCCGTGGCCGACGCAGACCCGCCGCCACCTATAGAGGGAACATGTCGAAACAGTAACGTCAAATCCGAGAAGAAGTCTTCCGCGTGCCAACCAATCAACAACCCAATGCCCAGGCTGACGGCGTAACCGCCAAGCAGGAACGCCGACGCTGAAAAACGCGTGAAGGGTTTCGGAGCCGGCTTCTCGTCCTGGGTGATTGAGTAATGAATGTCATCAGGCCGATAGGTGTAGTGGCGAAAATACTCGCGCAAACGCCGAATCAAGTGCCATACGCCGGTCATGAACAAAGTCACCAGAATCGCGCGGCCAAATAATCCAAATGATTGCCAAAGCGGCGGCTTGATCATCGCCACAAAGAAGGTGGAGAGAAAAAGCGACACCGTCGTGAACACGGCCCGCTGGCGCGCTACGCTTTCGCGCCGGTCATTTTCGAGGATCTGATTGACGACGCGATCCCAGCGAGCCTGCATTTCGCGGGCGCGCTGCGCGTGCGGATTATCAGAATGCAGAATTGAAGCAGCGCTTTGGGTTCCTTTGTCGAGCTGCTGATCATGAAAGGCGCGCTCTTGCGGATCAACTAGCGTGTGGTAAGCCAGTGACAGGAGCGCGAACTCGCGCGCGGCTTTCTCAGAACCACGATTGACATCGGGGTGACGTTTGCGCGCCAGCTTTCGATAGGCCGACTTAATCTCAGCGATAGACGCCGTTCGGCCAATTCCGAGAACCTGATAATAATCAATCATGGTAGGGGAACTCAGGCGACGTCGTTCTGGGGCCACCACGACCGCGACCGATTTCGCGCAAATTTTAGCACCGTTGGGAGAGCGGCGCGAAGGTTAATTGGCGCCTAATTCGCTGAACGCTCAATAAATTCAATTAAAGTCCGCACCGCCACGCCGGTCGGACCCTTGGAACGGTACGGCGTCGCCGGGTCGCCCCAGGCGGTCCCGGCAATATCCAGGTGCGCCCACGAAACGCCATCTGCAAACTCTTTGAGAAACGCCGTGGCCGTAATGGTGCCGGCCTTCTTGCCGCCGACATTCTTGATATCAGCGATGTCGGACTTGATTTGGTTTGTGTACTCGTTGTCGAGAGGCAGTTGCCAGAACTTTTCACCGACCTCTTTGCCCGCCTCGATGAATGAATCGATCAGTTTCTGATCGGTGCCGAGGATCGCCGTGTGCACATCGCCCAGCGCAATCGAGACGGCGCCCGTCAACGTTGCCATGTCGATGATCTGAGTGGCGCCAAGTTTTTTCGCGTACGCGATTGCGTCCGCGAGAATCAGACGGCCTTCAGCGTCGGTATTGATTACTTCAATCGTTTTGCCGGTCATCGCGCGCAAGACATCGCCCGGTTTCGTAGCCTTGCCCGAAGGAAGGTTCTCGCAGCAGGGCGCCACCCCCAGCACCGGAACGGATGGCTTCAGCTGAGCAATCGCGCGCATCGTGCCCATGACGGTTGCCGCACCTGTCATGTCGTACTTCATCAGTTCCATGTTCTCGCCGGGTTTAAGCGAAATGCCGCCTGAGTCGAATGTAATGCCCTTTCCAACCAGCGCCAGCAAGCCGTCGGATTTCACCTTCTTCGGCGGCGTGTACTTCAACACAATCAACTTTGGCGGCTCGTCCGAACCAACGGACACGCCCAAGAACGAACCCATTCCCAATTTTTCGATCTGCTTCTGATCGAGGATGTCGACGGACAAACCGAATTCTTTGGCAATTTTCTTCGCGCGCTCGGCCATGATTGTCGGCGTCATGTACCCGCCCGGTTCGTTGGCCAGGTCGCGAGTAAAGTTCGCGGATTCACCAATGATGCGGCCGCGTTCAGCGCCGCGTTCGAGAGCCTTCTTGTCTGCGCCTTCGATTACAACTTCGAAGCGTTCGACTTGCCGCTGTTCTTTGTCCTTAGTGCGGTACTTATCGGGATCGAACAGTCCCATCACCGCGCCAGACATTGTCCATTGCGCGGCCTTCGCGACATCACCTTCGCTGCGGGGAACGATCGCGATCGTTTTCGCGTTCTTGCTGCGTAAAAATCGAGTTGCAGTTCCAGCCATTTGCGAGACCTGGCGCGCTTTGTACTCGCCGCGGTCGCCACAACCAATCAACAGTAAACGGCGCGCGCGCAAACTGCTGTCCGTCAGATGAAAGTAGGCGGTCTCGCCTTCTTTGGCCGCAAACTCTTCAGATCTGATCACTGAACTGACGATGCCGGCCGTCGCTTTGTCCAATGTTTTCAGGATGCCATCGTCTGCTTTCTCGCCTTTGAAAACGGGCACCGCCAGCGCGTCCGCCTCTACTTTAGTAATTGATTGTGAATTTCCTCGAACGTCCATTTGTTAACCTCGTATTGAGTGGCACAGACTTCAGTCTGTGAATTGTTGAGCGCACAGACTAAAGTCTATGCCACTTATCGATTCCGATGTTTCAATTGCGCGCGCGTTTCTCGATCAACGATGCGCCGCAGTTCGGTCTCCCGCTTGTCATAAAGCTTCTTGCCCTTCGCAACGCCAATTTCAAATTTGATCCGTCGCCCTTTTATGTAAACGCGAGTTACTACCAGCGTCATTCCCTGCGACGCCGCAGCCTGATCCAGCTTTTCAATTTCTTTCCGGTGCAACAGGAGTTTGCGCGTGCGCAACGGGTCGTGGTTCTCGCGGTTGCCGTGCGAGTAGGGAGAGATGTGCGCATTGAACAGCCAGGCCTCGCCTTCGCGCACCCCTACGTAAGAGTCTTTCAATTGAATGCGACCGTCGAGGACGCTCTTTACCTCAGTCCCCTGCAGCGCAGCGCCTGCCTCATATTTCGCGGATATATGATAGTCATGAAACGCCGCCCGGTTAGTCGCCAGGACTTTCTCTTCCGTTGCCGTCGCCATTAATAATTTTGAAGGGTGACTATAACAAGGCGCTTAACCAGCGACAAGCAGGGCTAAAGCAAGGAACCCTCTTGTCTTAGTCAAGCTGGATAGATAGACTCTCACCATGAATTCCCATCTCATCGAGACAGCCACAAAACTCCCGCTCGATAAACGTATTGAACTGATCGAGGTGCTCTGGGAAAGCCTGGCCGAGGAAGGCTATGAACCTTCCTTAACGCCAGAACAGACAGCCGAACTCGACAGACGGTTAGAAGCACATAGAAAAAATCCAAACGATGTCGTTCCGTGGGAATCGATCAAGCAAGAGTTATTATCCGAATACCATAAGCGCTGATGCCTCTTCCCATCGTCTTCCGTCGCGTGGCCCGACGTGAAATGCATGAGTCGATCTCCTGGTACGAGCAACGAAGCGCCGGTCTGGGGTTTGAATTCGCTGTCGAGGTTGAAAAGACTTTAACTCGAATCGCGGCGCGACCAGGGCAGTTTCCGCAGGTCCGTGGCGAAATTAGACGAGCAGTTCTCCATCGTTTTCCTTACACAATTCACTTTCTGCTCGAAACATCTCGGATCGTCGTACTAGCAGTGTTCCACGCAAAACGAAATCCGAAACTGCTCGAAAATAGTTAGGCCGTGGCGAAACGAATCAACCGAGAGTGGTGGTTCTTGCTGGTCCTCGCATCTTTGCCTCGTCTGCTCGGCGCATTCTTTTTGCCCAACACCTTCGGCGACGCGTACGTCTATATCCGCGACATCGGCAACCTCAGCACAAAGATCAAAACAGGCACTTTCGCAGTGACTGATCTTTACGGTTTTTGGCTGCCGCTTTATCAATTTATTTCCGCGCTCATTAACGTCATCATCGGTAACGGCTTTTACGTGGGCAAGTTTGTCTCAGCCGTGTTTGGCGTCGGCGTGTGCCTGCTGGTTTATGCAATCACGCGCCAATTAGTGGATCAGAAAAAGGCTGCGCTCCTGTGCTTTCTGCTAATCGCGCTGAATCCAGTGCACATTCTGACGTCAACGTCTGCCTTGACCGATGTTCCGCACGCGTTCTTTGTCCTCGCCGCGCTCTACTTCGTTTTGAAACGCAACTGGCTTGTGGCGGCGATCTTCGCGGCGTTGGCGGGATTCACACGCGTCGAAAGCTGGATGCTGATCTTTCTGATTCCCACAATTCAGTTTTGGAAAGAGCGGAGAGTGTCCGCTGGTGCGCTGCTCATCATGCTGCTCCCGCCGTTGTTTTGGTTTTTGGTTTCGTGGAAAGCGGCGGGTGACTGGCTCGCGACGTTCAAAGTGCGGCAGCAGTATCACGATTGGCTGCTGACGCAGAATCCTGCGCTGGCACATTTCACAACGCGAGATCTAGTCAAGGATCTGGCCATGCTCGCGTCCGGAGCAGACACCACCACACTCTGCGCCGCGTTCCTCGCCGCCTGGCTCGTGCTGAAGCGGCTGAAACACCCAAGTGACCACACTCCCGATCTCAACATCGAACCAGTTGTGCCGATGGTCCTGGTTTTTTTCGCGTTCCTCGCCCTATTGCTCCTCGCATATCTCACCCATCAACAGCCAATCATCTTCCCACGATATGGGCTGATCCTTTTCAGTTTGGGAGTCCCGCTATTGCCGTGGAGTTACTTAGCAATCAAGCAGCGCCGGCCTGATCTGTCGCGCCGCGTTCTCATTGCGATTGTCATACTTTGTACTCTCAACGCGTCGGCCCAATTTGCAGGAGCGATTGGCGAATTGAATCGTTACTCTGCGCAAAGACAAGTCGCCGATTACCTGCGCGATAATTTCAATCCGAAATCGAATACGAAGATTTTTTGTGACGAAGGAACTGTGCGCGTCTTGTCGGGGATTCCGCCGGAAACGTTTTTGACCTCTGCTGACGCACCCAAGGATCGTGAAGCCTTCCGCCAATATCTTTCCGACAATCGAGTCGAGTACTTAATTGCGATTGAGAATGAAACTTCCCTTCCTGAACAGTTGTTTCCAGACTCCGAGTATGGCCATCCGATTAGAAACTATGAATTGGTCACAGCACAGCACACCGAATTCATTCTAACCAACATTCATGTGTATCGAAGGCGTCAATGAGCCACAGTTACAGAACCGCGAGCGGTAGCGAGCGGGTTAAGGGCGCAACTCACGCATAGTACGTAAACGAATTCTCAACCTTGAACCTCTATCCCGCTCACTACCGTTCGCGGTTCTGTAACTCTGGCGCCGCCTTTGACCAGCACATTGACGAAATGTTGATCGGCAAATCACGGAAAGAGATTTCTCCGCTCACTGACTTGCTAAGGAGAATGGCCACAGATGTTCCTGAAGCATAGGCTATGAGGTCGGCCGCGTTCAAATCAACCTTCTTCTCAACATATCCAGCGCCGCTTGTGAGGCGCGCCAGCGAATGAGTTCGCGATCACCGGGCAGCTTTAGTTTCTTGTGTTCAGTATGCGCCGCGTCGGCCAGCGCGATGTAAACCAGGCCGACGGGCTTCTCTTCCGTGCCACCGCTGGGGCCGGCAATTCCAGTCACAGCCAATCCGAAATCGGCCTTCGCTTTGTGACGAATGCCGCGGGCCATGTCGCGCGCAACTTGCTGGCTGACTGCACCAAACTCTTTGATGACTTTCTTGTCGACGCCCAGCAGATGCGTCTTCGATTCATTGGAATAGGTAACAACACCCTCGATGAAATACTTCGAGGAACCGGGCACGCTGGTCAGGCGCTGCGCGATCAATCCGCCCGTGCAACTTTCCGCCACGGCCACAGTGAATTCGGTCATCGCCAGGCGGCGACCAACAACTTCCTCCATCGTCTCGCCGTGAAATGAAAAGACCGAGTTACCCAGCGCGTTTTCCATCTTCAGCGAAAGATTGTCCAGCAACGCGTCAGCGTCCTGTTCGGTGCGGCCGTGCGCGCGCAGATGAATTTCGATTTCGCTGCTGTTGAAAAGAATCGTCGTCTGCGGATTTTCGTAACGGGTGTAAATCGGCGATATCTTCTCGTCCACTGCGGACTCGCCCATGCCGGTGACCCGCAGCATTCGAGTCGCAAAGCGCGTCTCACCCGCGAGTTTGCCGATGCGCGGCAACACGTGATGCTCAAACATCGGCTTCATTTCCCGCGGCGGACCGGGCAGCAGGGCGATCGCGCAGCCGACGGAAACTCGGCCGTCAGGAAGGGTGCGATCTGAACGCTCACTGACTTCGAGGTAAAGTCCCGGCGCTGTGCCGTTGGGATTCGGCAACACCTCCGCTCCATCAATGACCATCGCCTGGCGCGAATTACGCTCCGGCATGTTCACACCGAAGCTTTGAAAGCGGGCGCGAATGTCTGCCAAAACATTTTCGTCGAGCGATAATCTTCGTCCCAAAGCCCGCGCGACCACTTTGCGCGTGACGTCATCCTCAGTTGGCCCCAGCCCGCCGGTGGTAATGACGACGCGGGAACGTTTGGCCGCGTCCTTCACAACCTCCTCGAGCCGCGCATCGTCGTCACCCACGATCGTCTTCAGCTTCACATCGATTCCGATGCGATTGAGTTGATCGGTCAGCCAGAGACTGTTCGTGTCAATGCGATTCGGCGAGAGAAGTTCCGAACCAATGGCGATGATTTCCGCGGACAGCATGAGCGACGATTTTTACCACAGAGAGGATAGGCGAGTCAGTACCGGAGGCGGTAGCGACCGGGTCCGTTTTCGGGCAGGGGCTTTTTGTGGATGCACCCGGAACCCGGTCGCTACCGCTCCCGGTACTGATCTCAATACGACTTTACGTGAATAGCATTCCAAACTCAGGTTCACGAAAAGGCGCTGTGAACTCAAACCAAACTCTGTTGGTGCAGCGTAATTGGTAAGAGAATCGTGCAGTTCTTCCTCTGTGTCCTCTGTGGTAAATATTCTCGCGGTCGCTTATAGTCAATCTTTTTCACAAATCATGACAAAAGACTCGTATTACATCGTTGCCTTGCCCGGTGACGGCATTGGCACTGAAGTTCTCGCGGAGGCGTTGCGCGTTCTGCGCGCCGCCGGCGAACTCTGTCAAATCAACTTTCGCATCGAAGAAATTCCGTGCGGTGGTCACTACTATGCCGAGCATGAGACCGAATGGCCGGAAGGCTCTTTCGAAAAGTGCGAAGCTGCGGACGCGATTCTGCTCGGCGCGGTCGGTCATGAAGTCGATGGCAAGACGGTTTTCACCAAGCCCGGGAAACCATATCCGGACCCGCAGCTTGCCGGCTTTGCTCAGGTGATTGGTAACCGCCAGAAACTCGATCTCTATGCGAATGTGCGGCCCGTCAAACTCTACGCCGGCGTCAAGCATAAGATTCACGGCGAACTCAAACAGGTTTGGGAGCCCGGCAAAGTCGATTACATCGTAATTCGCGAGAACACCGAAGATGCTTACACCGGTGAGACGAACCAGATCGCGGAAGGTCGCATCACGCCAATTCGCATTACTCGACGCGCGACCGAGCGCGTGGTGCGCTACGCTTTCAATCTCGCGCGTCGCCGCAACAAGCAGTTGAAAGTCACCTGCGTCGACAAATCAAACATCATCGGCGCTCACCGTTTTTTCCGGGAGGTCTTCCGCGAAATCGGCCAGAAGGAGTTCCCTGATTTGAAGCTCGACTACGCTTACGTTGATGCGTTTTGTCAGTGGCAGATTCGCAATCCCGAATGGTACGACGTCGTGGTGGGGCCGAACCTCGTCGGCGACATCGTCAGCGACAACGGGGCGACGACGGCGGGCGGATTGGGTCTCGCCGTCGGCGGAAACATCGGAGACGAGCACGCGATGTTCGAACCGATTCACGGCAGCGCGCCGAAACATGCAGGCAAAGACAAAGCTAATCCGCTCGCGGCGATCCTGTCAGCGCACATGATGCTGGATTGGCTCGGGCCGCGACACTCGGATGATCGTTTGATTCGCGCTGCGGAAAAGGTTGAGGCGGCCGTCGAAGAACTCCTGCGCGAAGGCAAGACTCTGACTTATGATCTGATAGGCGAAGCCAAGGCTTCGCGTTGCAGTGAAGTTGGCGCGGCAGTAGAAGAGAAGCTGAGAAAGCTTGCCGAAACCTGACCGTAAGAGGTGCGGAAACCCGACCGTAAGTGATGCGGAAACCCGACCATAAGGGATGCCGAAACCTGACCGTAAGAGGTGCCGAAACCCGGCCGTAAGTGATGCGGAAACCCGACCGTAAGGGATGCGGAAACCCGACCGTAAGGGAGGGTGCAAGACATGGATCCTCCCACTAAATCGACAGCAGAACAATTCCCTCTCGCCTATTTAATTACCATTCGTTCATTCGGAACCTGGCTTCATGGCTCCGAAGATACTCGCGCTATTCAGTACGTGTTGTATGAGCAGGGAGAACCGATTCCAGCGTTCGACGATTAGTGCACCCTCCCTAACGGTCGGGTTTCCGTTCCTTACTTCCGGTTAATTATCCGTTCTTCAATCTTCGGCAAACTCAAAATCATAACGTCACCTACCGCTTTTAGACTCTTCGTTGAAATCTTATCCAGCGTGTCGTCTTTCGTGTGCCACTCGTCATAAGTTCCAAGTTGAATGATGTCGAGCGCATCGATGCCGGCGCGCAGAAAAGGCTTGTGGTCGTCATCGTCCACATTTTCGCTGCCGTCTGTGAATTGCTTTCCGTAACCCGCCTCGCGCGCCGTTTGCCAGACAATGTCCACCAGCCAGCGGCTGCTCAACCCAGGCCGATCGAGCCGCAGATTTTTTGATCCCATCATGTCGAGCAGGATCATCGCGCGCACGCGCTTTAGTTCGTTTTTCAGAATCAATTGCTCAACCATGTGGCGACTGCCGTAAGTTTTATCGGGAAGTTCCTTTGTCTCACCTACTTTGGTGAAGTTCTTGCAATCGTCCCACCCAGTGCAGAACGCTTCTTCGCCGTCGAAGAACACAAACCAGTAGGTCAACTTCGGTTTTGTTTTTTGCGCGGCGAGCACGCGCGCCATCTCAATCAGCGCTCCGGTCGATGAGCCGGCATCGTTCGCTCCGACGAATCTGAATTCCTTGAAGTACTTTGTGTCGTAGTGACTGGAAATAATGATGACGTCAGAAGATTCGCCCGGCAGTTCGGCGATGATATTCACCATCTTTTTTCCACCCTGCGGCGTGACCGGAGCGAACTCATCGGTCGTGACGGTAAGGCCGCCGTACGATTTCAGTTGGTCGATGATGTAACCCCGCGTCTTCTCCAACTCGGCGGAGCCCGCGGGCCGCGGCCCGAACTCAACCTGCTTGCGGACGTGTTCGAACGCGCGGTCGCCGTCGAAATCGGTAGTGGTCTTGAACGCCGGCGAATTCGCAGCGGATGTCGTTTCAGTTGGCTGGTTTTTGTTGCTGGGGCAACCTAAGAGCGACAGCGGCAGAATGATCGCAAAGACTATGGTGAACACTTTAAGTGATGGCATTGTGACCAAAGTTTGAGACTGTAGCTTTCCGTGAACGATTCAGCGCGCTGCCGCCCGTGACGCCGCTGGTTTCTTTCGCGACGCCGTCTTGCGGCAATCAGCGCAAACGCCAATCATTCGCAAGAGATGCTCAGTCAGCTCAAATCGATGCTTCGCAGCCATGGCGTCCTGAATCGCTTCGAGCTCAGGCGAGTAGAATTCAATGATTTTGCCGCACTCAGAACAGATCATGTGGTCATGATGCTGATGTTTGTAGTTATGTTCGTAGTGCGCGCGACCATCGCCAAAGCGCACCTCGCGCGCCAGCCCAGCTTCCGTCAGCAGGCGCACCGTGCGGTAAACCGTCGTCTGTCCGACGGTAGGGTCCTTCTCGCGCACTAACCTGTAGAGATCTTCGCCTGACATGTGCCCTTCAGTCTTCAGGAACACTTCGAGGATCAGATCACGCTGAGCGGTGCGCTTCAGTCCTTTCTTTTGAATGTGCTTTAGGAAAACTTCCTGCTCTTCGGTCATGAGTGCGTAGGAAAGCCTTTTCGAAGCAACTGCATTCTATCATCAGTGAGCGGTGAGCCGTGAGCAGTGGGCGGTGGGCGGTGGGCAGTAGGCAGTAGGCAGTAGGCAGTAGGCAGTAGGCAGCAGCAATAAGCGCTGACAGGCGAGCAGTGGCATTCATTCAGATACTAATGGGGAGCAGACCTCCTGATCCCTCGGTTAAGCGCCCTCTCTCCGCTGCCTTCTGCCCTCTGCCTTCTGCCTTCCGCTCACTGCTCACTGTTTAATTGCTATGTTATCTTGTGAGGCATGCCGGGGTGGCGAAATGGCAGACGCTACGGACTTAAAATCCGTTGACCGTAAGGTCGTGTGGGTTCGACTCCCACCCTCGGCACCAAATCAAATCAATAGTTTAGAGGCAGTCTTGTTCGAGGTGGCGGCTACTTGTCACTTGGCACCGTGATCCGCAGTACCGGTTTGCCATTCACATTTTGCAACGGCCAATAGACACGGTGCGTGCGTGAATCGACGGCGACGGTGTGAGCGTTCGCCGCGAAGAAACCAAGGAAGACTTTTTGTAATCCGCGATCGCGTTCATCGAAGATGGCAATGTTGCCGCTTTCAGCCGACACATACAATCGGTGAAGATTGCTGTCGAACGCGAGAACGTCAGGGTCGGCTCCCACGGGAAGCGTTGCCGTAGCTTTCTTGCTTTGCAGATCGAGGACGACCAATTTCGAGTTTTCTTCGCAGGCCGCAAACGCCAAACGATTCTCCGAATCGATTAATAATCCGTGACTGCCTTTACAGCCAGTGAGTGGATAGCGCGCGACTACTTGATCAGTGTGGGGATCAATCTCAGCCAATTCCTCTCGGCCATCGACGGTGACAAAAACTCGATCGGAAGTCGCATCGTACTGACTGTTTCCCGCGCCGCCGCCAAGTTCGATGGTCGTTATTCGTTGATTTGTTTTCGCGTCGATAACTGTGTCTGCTTTGCCGTGTAAATCCGAAACATAAATCTTGTTCTCTTTCGCCGCGTAAGCGATGCCGTCAGGATAATCTCCGGCTGGTACACGCGCGACAATAGTGAGGTTCTGATCATCGATCACTGCCAATTCGTTCGTGCCCGTGGCGGAAGCGTAGACGCGATGCAGTTCGGGTACGGCGAGCACGCCATGCACGCGTTTCAGGTCTTTCACGTCGCCGACAATCGTCTGCTTGTTCACATCGAACACCGTCATCAGATCAGAACCGAGATGCGCAACATAAAGACGTCCGGTGGAGCTATCGAGGCTCTGATAGTCGAGTCGAGTCGTGCCACCGGTCAATGGCACATCACTCAGAATCCGCAGCGGAAGGTCTTTCGGGAGCCCCGACGTCTTATCCGCATCGGTCGTAGCGGCCGAATTAAGGGTCGCGGGCACGTCGGCCTTAGATTGTTTTTGGACTTCCCGTGCAGAACATGCGAGAACGAGGTGGGCCACAATTGCGATTGCTGCAAAACCCGTGAGCAGGCGGTGACCTGACGATTTATTGCTTCGAGCAGGCGCAGTTCTTCTTAAATTGTCGGACTTCATCAGAACTCTCCATCCTACCGTCCTCATGTTGTTAACTCGCCTGATTCCAAGGAAGGAATAAGGTCTTTACAGCGCAAACGTTGTCAGCCGTCATAGCAGTTGCCGAGCAGCGGGACGTTTGGAGTTATGGCTGAGCGGACTGGTCTTCAACTTTCATTCGCAGACTCGCTTTTAGTTGCCTTCTCTGGCGAGACTCGCTAGACTCCGCAGCGCTACCCGGGCCTACTTGTTGAGGACTCATTCAACTCTCAGAAAGAGAGTAGCTCATTTTACCTCATGACTTCTCACTCATCACTAAATCGGAAAAAACCGGCAGCGTGAGTTTGAATCGTCACTGAGTTAATTCCTGGAGGTTTACCGCCATGGCTCAGACGAAGAAGCACGACTATACAGCCGTCGTTATCGGCACCGGCTTCGGCGCCACGATGACCGCGATTCCGTTGGCTCAGAAATTCACCGAGAGAAACAAGGACAAGCCGATCGAGACAATCGAAACTGTCCTCATGTTAGAGCGCGGCACCTGGTGGACAACCCCGGTAAGTACCGTCCAGGACAAAGAGATCGCAACCGCGGAGTTCTTAACGAAGAAAGAGCAGCCAGTCCAGTATTGGTCGTCGCAGAATTATTTTCGCGGGTTCCTCGACATCTTCAGCCGCTGCTATCGCAGAACCAAAGACGAGAACATCTTCACCAAACTATTCAAGAGTCTGCGCAATGAAGACGGACTTTACGATTTCACGATCATGGGAAAGCGCGGCTTTCTCGGTCTGTTCGGGCGAAAGCGCGACGGCATCACGGTTGTCCGCGCCAGCGGTGTGGGTGGCGGCTCGCTGGTGTATTCAAACATAACGATTCAGCCCCCGGACTTTATCTTCAATCAAAAGTGGCCCGCTAGTTGGGACGCCGCCGCGCGAAAAAAATATTATGCGAGGGCGCGACATGCGATTAGCTATGGCGTTCTTTCGGCTTTGAAGGCCGGAGACGCAAATCTTCCGCTGCGCAGCGATCTCGCCCCCGATCTGAAGAAGCCGGTGCTAGACCTCGCCGTGAATACCGGCCTGAGCAATATTGTCATGCGCACGGCGCGTCTTGAACCGCACTGGGATGTGGCCGACGATCCGAACAATACTCGCGGTCTCAAACAGATTCACATCAGGTCGTTGGATCCTGACGGTAAACCAATCCCGCCGGCAAAACAGAATCGACTTTGGCTTGATCGCACGCGCGTGTTTCAGGGCGCCGTCCGGCAACTCACCTCGGATTATGGCGCGGTTGATTTGGCTATCAACGATTTAACTCCGGAAAGTTTGGTGCCACTTGGCCCTGAACAACCACCACCGAACTATCCCGTTGATGCAGCGACGGAAGGGCCAAATGGTTTTGGTTTTGCGGGCAAGAACTATTGCGAGCGTCAGGCCCGATGCAATGTCGGCTGTTTGCCTGGCGCGCGACATACCTTAAATAAACAATTGATGGCCGCGGCGCTGGGTAAAGCTGATGGATCTGCTGGGCCGTTGCTACCTAATCTCAAAATCCAGGCATTGTGCGAAGTCGATGTAATTCGCGCGTTGCCCGACGGCGGCTATGAGATTCAATATATTCAGCGGCATCACGACGATCCGTCCAGCTTTGACCAAGCAACCATCACGGCGGATATGGTGATTGTTTCAGCGGGCTGTCTCGGAACGAACGAGTTAATGCTGCGATCGAAAGAGCGCGGCACTCTGCCGAATTTGAGCGATCAGGTAGGCGTGGGCTTTTCTGCGAATGGTGACTACATAGCATTTCTCGAGAAGACGAAGGAGCGCGCCAGCATCGTGCGCGGTCCGGTGACGACTTCATTCGCTCACTTTCACACTGACAAGAAAGGAACAGGGCCGGAGGCTTCGCCGGACAATCCAAATCCTGAACTCTTTCACACCATCGAGGACCAGGGAATTCCACCAGCATTCGCTTCCGTTGTCGGCGAGGGCATCCCGCTAATCCAACATCTGGTGAACAAAGGCGCGGGTGGCGGTTTCCTGATAAGGGCCATCCTTCGCTATGCAAAAATGCGCATCCCACAAGTAATCCGAGAGATTTGGCGGAACAATCGTGAGCGCGCCGATTTCTTCAAAACTGAAGAGGAGCGCGTCTCGAATATGATGTGTGTGTTTGCGGTAGGCCGCGATGCGTCGCAGGGAGTTCTCCGGCTTGGCAAGAAAGGCGAGACACCCCTCCGGATCAGCAAGCCTGGCGGCCAAAAGTTCTGGGACGATCCCATATATGAAGCCATCGTTGACTCGCTTAACCGGCTGGCAGCGAAAATTCGTCCCGACGGAACTACGTTTCAGTTCTTCAATCCATTTCTGACGTCAACTGCTGAAGCAGCCGGGGCTCAATCGATTGCTTCAGCTCACCCGCTAGGCGGTTGTCGGATAGCTCAGTCACCAACCGATGGAGTTGTAGACGAGTTCGGACGCGTTTTTGATAAGACGAAAACTGGCGACCGTCCGTTCTACGAGAAACTCTACATCGCTGACGCGTCGATCATTCCCACTGCCCTGGGAGTCAATCCTTCCCTGACGATCTCCGCGTTATCGCTGCGCGTCGCCGATAAAATAATCAAGGAGTTGCCGCCAGAGCCGTGAGCGCTTAAGTCTGACTGACCCGGACCAGCGCGGAGGATTAAGAACTCCGGCTGCTCAAGCCCGCCGTTCTCGGCATTATCGCTGCCGGAATTATCAAACTTGGAGGGGCGTCGATTCGAAACCTTTTCCCTCGGTTTGATACTAGTCGGCTCGTTTGTGGGAATGCGTTTCTTTGGAATCAACTTTCTCTTGATTCTAATCATCGCTGGGGTTTTGAATCTGCTAGTCAAAAGTTGTTGGGGTAATCGCGTCGTCTCGCTGGAACTGATTCCCGAGGCTTTAGTGGGCTGGCCCGCGGTTGCTATTTCCATTGTTTCGTTTCTGTTGATTGTTTGGCTGAAGCGTGAGGTTGCGCTAGTGGCGGTCGTTGCGATGGCTGGAGGTGTCGTCTATGCGGGCGTGCGCGCGTTGACATGAAAGCAAGGATGGAACGGACTAAATACATTGCTTAATCGTTTCTTTGTCGGCGGAACTACTGACTAACCAAACCCATGGTCTAATGCACCTGAATGGAAGGAAGGAAGTAAATGAGGAGTATTGAAAAATCATCGCACACAATAATTCGGAAGTTTGTAGGAGCACGATTGTTTCAGCGAATCACAATAGCGACTCTTGCTGCTGTGGTAACGACAGTCTTTGTGTTGGCGGCCTGTTCGGCGACACAGAACGGAAATGCGCCAGCTAATTCGCCGCCAACCCAAAGTGCGACTGATTGGAAGCCGATAGAACAGGCATTGGGAAAAGCCGGCTCGATGCAACCCGGCGACGTCTACAAAGTAAGTCTGCCGCGCACTGATCTAAAAGTCACTGCTGGCGGAGTTGAACTGAAACCCGCGCTCGCGCTTGGTTCGTGGGTGGCCTTCAAGAAAGCTGGCGACATGACCATGGTCATGGGTGATCTGGTGCTCACTGAAGATGAAGTTACGCCGGTGCTAACCAAACTTGAGGAAGGCGGAGTAGAAATCTCAGCGCTTCATAATCACGTGCTGCGCGAATCGCCTCGTGTCATGTACATGCACATTCACGCGATGGGCGATGGCGTTAAGATCGCCAAAGCAATTCACGATGCGCTGAGCCTCAGCAAGACTCCGTTTACGGCTTCACCTGCGCCGCCGGCGCCGACACCAGACATTGGAATCGACACAAAGCAAATCGATCAGCTGATGGGTCAGACAGGTAAAGTCAATGGCGTCGTTTTCCAATACAGCATTGCCCGGGCTGATGAGGTTTCGGACACGGGAATGAACGGCAATGCAGAAGTAATTCCACCCGCCATGGGTGTGGCTCAAGCTATTAACTTTCAACCGACTGGCGGAGGCAAGGCGGCAATCACCGGCGACTTCGTGCTGCTTGCAAGTGAACTGAATCCGGTAATAAAAGCTCTACGAGAGAACGGTATCGAAGTAACCGCGCTTCACAGCCACATGCTGACGGATTCGCCGCACCTTTTCTTCATGCATTTCTGGGCGAATGATGACGCGCAGAAGTTAGCGCACGGGCTGCGTGCCGCACTCGACAAAGTAAATGTGAAGAAAGGCTAATCTCGACACAAGACGAAGCTAATGTTTGCTCCTTCCGCGAGTGACAAAGACGGGGCCAAGATGGGGGCCTTACGTGTTGATATGTAGTCAGCCGAAGCGATCCTTTGACGACCGCCAGGCGTATAAATACTGGCTCATATCGTTTGGTAAGACTACGTGATACCCCCTGCAACGTTCTTAAAATCCGTTGACCGTAAGTCGTGTGGGTTCGACTCCCACCCTCGGCACCAATTCACAAACGTCCGAGAAGCGGCTTCTAGACAAACAACTTATTTACCCCGATGTCATAAGCGATGGCTGCGCCCAAAACGATGCTGAAACCAGCTGCCAAGCCGCGCAAGATCGCGTTGGCTCGACCGAACCTGTGAGCCGTGAGCATTGCGGGAAGTCCGATCAGGACGGACATCAACATCATTCCGCCAGTAGAGCCAATTCCAAACGTCAGCACGTAGCCAAGCGCGACGTGAGGCTGACTAATCGTGGATAAAACCAGGAGCATCAACGCGCCACTGCCCGCAAGTCCGTGGATCATGCCGACGATCAGCGGCCGCCGGTGCAGCTTCAGCCCGTGATGACTGTGCGTCGCTTCATGCTTTTGTTGTTCGTGAATGTGTGGATGCGCGTGCAAGCGACCACCGTGTTTATGCACATGGATGTGCAGATGGCCGCCGCGCCAAAGCTTTAGCAACGCGCCGGAGCCCAACACAACCAGCATTACTCCCACGGCAAATTCAAGCGCAAGACTGATTCGCGAACTAATGTTGATGTGGAACACGACAATGGCAGCGCCGGCGAGCAAGAGCGAAATAGTATGGCCAACTCCCCAGAACGCGCCGACGAATGACGAGCGAATGATGCTGGGTTGTTCGCTCGCTATCGTCGAGACGGCCGCGACGTGATCAGCTTCGACGGCGTGCTTCAATCCCAGCACGAACCCAAACATCAACATTGAGATTGTCGAGACTTCAGTCATTTGGTTCGCCAGACTTTACCATCACGAACCGCCCGGGGTTCATAACAACTCCCCCATCATCGGCTGGCGTTATTATGGGATCTTCGGCACTCCTCCTAACGCATTGTGTTTGCACCCTCTATGAAGTGCCGCTATAAAAACTGCAACTTGACAGAACCAACGCGTGGGCATACCATGCGCCGCAAATAAACTCATTCATCCTTGGAAATGCGGGCGAACGCACGCGCCATCTTCGAGACGAGTAATTAATGATCGCAACGAACCTACCAAGGAGTGCCTCATGTTTTCATTTCGTATCAAGACATCCGTGCGAGTTTATGTGTTGTTCCTGTTCGCCTCAGCCATTGTGGCCACTGGTTCGACTCTTGTATTGAGACCCAGGGCCGCTACCTCGCCTAATGAGGGCGCACCACAACTTTTGCCCGCGCGTGCTAAGCCGCTGGATTTGCGTGGCCCAACCTTGGGGCAGCAGCGCTCACCTTCCGTCGTCCGCGTCACACAGGAGAAAGATCAGCCGGTGGTTGATATCACACTGTCGCCGGCCGACCAGCCGGCGCAGGTCAACGTGGGTACAAACGTTACCATCAACGTTTCTATTCTCTCTCGCGTAAATGCCGAAAGTTCAACGTTGGCGATTGCCGTGGCCGGTGGTGCTTCCAGCCCCATCCTGAGCAGCGCACAGTGGCAATCGACACAGCGCACTCGATCGCTCTTGCCGGATGTCGCTGTCAAACAGACGGCCGAACGAGACTTTGGGCCGCTCCGGTTGGGTGAGAAGAAGACGCAATCGATCCCTATCCGCTTCACCGCCGCGGGCGTCGGCTATCTCGTCGCTGCGTTGCGTTCACCGGCAAAAGGTCAGCCGCTCATCAACGAAGCGATGACGCTCTACTTCCTGCTTGCCGACAACACCGTTTATTGGAGTACTCACAGCGTGCTCAATTTGCGCGAGCAACAACTCCGCGCCAATTTGAAGAGGCAGGGCGCGACGGAAGAGGAAATCGAAAAGCGTGTGCAGCGCCTGCGTCGCGGCGGGGCCGAGAACCGCAAGAAAGTCAGCCCTCCTTCAAAATCAAGTGGTCCCATCAACAGCAATCCCGCGTCCTACAACTCGGTGACGGTACACGGCACGGTCCGGTTCACCGACGTGAGCGGCAATACCCACCCAGTTCGCTTTTCCACCGTTCAGATCTTTGACGAAGAAGCGGGCACGGATGAATTGGTAGACACCACCCTGACTGACAACAACGGCAACTACAGCTCGACGGTGGACGACAACGACGGTGACGGCACCGGCCGAGACTTCTATGTGGTGGCCCTCGCTCAGGGTGCGACCGTCAGCGTTGAGGATTTCGCGAACCCGGGCGATGTCTGGTCGATCGATTCGCTGCCGGCACAAACGAACGTGGCAGACGGATCGACACTTAACATTGACCTTACCGCCACCAACAATCTGGCCAACGCGAACAACGTCGCTTTTGAAGTCTACGAAGCGGTAAATGCTGAGTCGCGCTATTTCCCGACCCTGGGTGAAGCGCTGCCAGCCGCGGTGATAATGAGTTATCCGGGGCCCGGCGACGGCTCGTTTTACGATCCGGGAACTCAAACGGTAACGACCGCCGGCACGGATTGTCACGATTGGGACAATTTGGAGCATGAATACGGACATCACATTCAACACCTCTTTGATATTGAAGACAGCCCGGGCGGCGCTCACAACCTCGGCCAGAATTTATGCACTGCTCACGGTAAGAACGACGGACTTCGCCTGGCGTGGGGTGAATCCTGGCCCACATTTTTCGCCGTGATGGTGCAGCGAGAACTAAACCTCTCTACGCTCGCCATTCCCAATCTCGGCGATACCAGTTACACCGACACCAAGCCGATGCCGCCTGATCTCACCTATGATCTGGAACCGTCTTCCGCCGGCTTTCAGGGAGAAAGTGATGAAGTTGCGCTCCAGCGCGCCCTTTGGGATTTCTACGACCCTACGAATGACGATGGTGACACGGTGTCCCTCACGCCGCAGGATCTTTGGGATGTAGTAACAAACGATCACAGCGACACCTTCTCTTCATTTTGGCGAGCTTTGATCCTGCTGCGAACTGAATCACAGAAAGCCGCGCTGGGAGAAATTTTGCAGGATCACGGAATCGGCACACTCCCCACAAATCCTGCCGGCGGAACTACCTTTAGCGGCGGGGCGAACCCCAACTTTCAATGGACTGGGAATCTGGAGTGCGACACCGGCGGCAATGCTCGTTACTCGCTGCGTGCCTACAATAACGACTTCACGTCTCTGATTTGGGCGTCACCCTGGCAAGCTTCGGCGAACCTGACGCCAACCAACGCGCAGCGCGATCTCATATTCGTGGGACCGGCTGCGCCATTGCGGTGGCTCGTGGCCAGTCGTGACACCACCGTCCCGGAAACAGGCGCTTACTATGGCAGTGCCTTAGTCATTAATGACGAATTCGCGGTGCCCGACCGTGGCCCAGTCGATTTGATCCTGGCGCTGGACATTTCCGACAGCATGAACAGCCCGGTGCCGGGAACGACGAGCGGTCTGACGAAGATTCAATTGCTCAGACAGGCCGCTGAAGTATTCCTGCAAACCTGGCGCCTTCATCGTGTCGATGGCGATCGAATCGGCGTGGTTTACTTAAACTCCAACACATCGTCCATACCGCCGGCGCCGCCCGTATTGCGCAATCTGGCTACAGATGCCGACACTGTAGTTACTGACATTCGATCCAAAACGGCGTCCGGCTGCACTGCCCTCGGTGGCGCGTTGCAGGTTGCGTTCA
>Ga0134126_10000561_pt1 | contig 47182 bp, 49 predicted proteins | sample KB31752_FD_96881 | JGI IMG/M metagenome (GOLD analysis project Ga0134126, IMG submission 96881) | Terrestrial soil microbial communities with excess Nitrogen fertilizer from Kellogg Biological Station, Michigan, USA - KB3-175-2 | ecosystem: Environmental > Terrestrial > Soil > Unclassified ...
AAAGAGATCGGCCTGTTCGTGTATCACGTGCCGGTGCTGGTCGGTTACTCATCCGGCGCCACGGTGGTGTACGCCGCCCTGGCGCAGTCGCCGCCGGGGACGTTTGCCGGCGCCTTGAGCATGGGATTCTGCCCGGACCAGGATTTCGCCGGTGCCGCGCTGTGTCCGGGTGCCGGACTCCACTACAGCCCGGGCAAGAAGAACGACCTGGTTTTCGAGCCCGCCAAAGCCCTGAAACAACCCTGGATCGCTTTCCAGGGCCAGAAAGACCAGGTGTGCGGGCCGGCGGCGGCCGATATGTTCGCCAGCCAGACCCCCGGCGCAGAAGTAGTGAAACTGCCGCTCGTAGGCCATGGATTCGGCGTCGAGCGCAACTGGATGCCACAGTTTCGGGAGGCATACGGCCGGATCACCGCGCACCTCGAGACACCACCGGCGCGGCCGGCCGAGATCGGCGATTTGCCGGTGAACGAAGTGCGCGCCGCGAGCACCAACTCGGACGAGTTTGCCATCCTCCTCACTGGAGACGGTGGTTGGGCGGGCCTCGATCAGGAACTGGCGGCGCGCCTGGCTGCGGACGGCGTATCGACTGTGGGCCTGAACTCGTTGAAATACTTCTGGACTGAGCGCACCCCGGCCCAGACCGCCGCGGATGTGGCGAAAATCATGCGCCACTACCTGAGCGCCTGGAACAAACAGCGGGTGCTGCTGGTTGGCTACTCTTTCGGCGCGGACGTCCTGCCATTTGTGGTGAACCGGCTGCCGCCCGAGCTGCGCGCCCGTGTTGCAACCGTGAGCCTGCTGGGCATCGACTCAAACGCCTCCTTCGAAATCAAGATCGCCGACTGGGTCGGATCGGACGAGGGTGGACCGCAGACGCGGCCGGAAGTCGCGGCGATGGCCGGTGTGCGGGTGTTGTGCATCTACGGAGAAGGCGAGTCCGACTCCATCTGTCCTGGTCTGCCCAAGCCACCCGAGCACGCCGCGGTCACCCTGGCCGAGATCGGCAAAGGCCATCACTTCAGCGGCGAATACTCGAGCCTTGCCGAACGCATTCTCGCCTTCGCCCAGACGGCCCGCCCTGTTACATAACGCGGCCGTATGCGCAGCAATATGCAATGAAGGCGCCGCTACCGTACCGCATCATGCGCTAGACTGCGCGAGCGTCGACAGACACAACAACAAGATCTGCCGGCAAAACATAATGTCGGTATATATCGATTTAGCCAGCCGCCTCATTCACGACCAGGCCGAAAACCTGGCCGTGACCTGCCCTCATTGTCAGGTCGTGGCGCACATCTCTCCCGTCGCGGTGCCGCGCTTCGAAGACCTCACGGTCCACAAGCCGAAGCAGGCAGGCCTGGTTTACCTCTGCGACAACTGCCATGCACCGGTCTTTCTGCGCTTCACCGTGCGCAGCTATCATTCCGGGCGCATCGAGCTATCGCCGCAGTTCGTCGAGGTCGAGCGCGCGAGAGAGAGGTTCACCTTTACCTATCTACCCGAGGAAATCGAAGTCCTCTTCAAGGAAGCACTGCTGTGTTTCTCCAGCGGCGCCTACAACGCGTTCGCCTCGATGTGCCGGCGCACCGCCCAGGCAACCTACGCCGACCTCGGCGAGGCTGGAAAAATCAGGCTTTTCGATGAGTTGAACAACGTGCGCGAGCTCGCCGGCATCGCCAACGAGCCGTTCAACAAGCTGCGCACCATACTGTTTGGCACCGAGACCGACCCGCGCCCCAACATGCCGACACTCGACAGCTACGAGGCCGGCATCACTCTGGAAGTGATCAAGGACCTGCTCTACGAGGCGTACGTCCGCAAGGGCAAACTCCAACAGGCCATGATGGTCCGGCGCTTCTTCCTCGAAGAGACCGCGAGCCATCTGAGCTCGATGGCGACCACGACGGAGTAACTCGAGCTCGTGCGGGCCACGCGCGGCAATAGCGGTCGGGCCGCATTGGGTGTATAGTTAGCCAAATGGATAACTATTAGCGAGCTTCCATGTCGCTGCAATTGCTGTATCACCCCCTGGCCTCCTATTGCTGGAAAGTCCTGATCGCGCTCTATGAGCTGGAAGCCCCGTTCGAGGCGAAGGTCGTGGACTTGAGCGATCCGCGCCAGGGCGAGGAGCTCAAGTCTTTCTGGCCGGTAGGGAAATTCCCTGTCCTGCGCGATTTCGGACGCGACCAGGTGATCCCCGAGAGCAGCATCATCGTCGAATACCTCGACCAGCACTATGCCCGGGCGCGTCCGCTGATTCCGCGCGATCCGGCAGCAGCCTTGCAGACGCGATTGTGGGAGCGGTTCTTCGATTGCTACATCCACACGCCGTTGCAAAAGATCGTCGGCGACAGCCTGCGGGCCGAAGGCCAGCATGACCTTCACGGTGTGACGGAAGCTCGCGCACTGCTGCACACCGCGTACGCGATGTTGGACAAACATCTGGGCGCCACCGGTTGGGCCGCCGGCCCGGAGTTTGGCATGGCCGACTGCGCCGCCGTCCCGGCGCTGTTTTATGCAGGCACGCTCGAGTCGTTCGTGGAACGCTATCCCCGCGTCAACGCCTACTTCGAGCACCTCGCCGCTCGAGCCTCGGTCGTACGCACCATCAAGGAGGCGCAGCCTCATTTCCCGCTCTACCCTTACCGGGCCTCGATTCCGGCGCGCTTCCTCTAAATGTCCGATTCGGCCCAGTTGGATCGCTTGTTTCACGCGCTGTCCGATGCGACGCGACGGGCGATCATCGAGCGCCTGATGCAGGGACCTGCGCCGGTGAAAGAACTGGCCGAACCCCACTCGATGGCGTTGCCTTCGATCCTGAAGCATTTGCACGTGCTGGAAGAAGGTGGAATCGTGCTGTCGAGGAAAGCCGGCCGGGTGCGGACGTTTCAGATCGATCCTACGGCGCTGTCACGAGTTGAGAAATGGGTGGCCGACCGCAAGCGCCTCTGGAACAGCCGCTTCGATCGGCTCGAACAATTCCTGGAAGGCAAGTCATAGCGGGCGGAAACAGACACCATGGCGCAATACGACGAGACACACGCTACCTTCACCATCGAGCGCGCGCTCGAAGTCAAACCGGCGATCGTCTTCGGCGCCTGGTCCGACCCGGCGCAAAAACGCCTTTGGTTTGCCTGCCACGACGACTGGGTCAGCGAGGAATACTCGTTGGATTGCCGCGTCGGCGGCCATGAAACCAGCCGCGTGCGCGACACCAACGGAGTGCTGCACGCCTATCGGGCGCGGATCCTGGATGTCATCGCCAATCGGCGGCTCATCTTCAGCTATGACATGTATCTGGATGATCGGCGGATCTCCATCTCGCTCGCCACGGTTGGATTCCTGCCTGCGACCGAGCGGTTAGCGAGGGAATCCCCAATGGGGACGACCGAGCGGTTAGCGAGGGAATCCCCAATGGGGACGACCGAGCGGTTAGCGAGGGAATCCCCATTGGGGCCGGACGCAGGGACGAAGCTGATCTTCACCGAACAGGTCATCTTTCTCGATGGTTATGAGGATGGGGGCAGCCGCCGGCATGGCACCGAAATCGGACTCGACAAGTTGGGGCTGTTTCTGCACGCATTCCCTGGCGGGACCGGCAGCGCCTGAAACATTGGCACTACCAACGTTAAACAACCGAGTTCTGTTCCCGCATTGCGACCGAGCGGCCAGCGAGGGAATCCCCACTGGGGACGACCGAGCGGCCAGCGGGGACGCCCGACGGCCCTAAGTCCTAACGCCTCAAGTTGCCCTGCGCTCCGGCCGATAGCGTGACCACCAGGCACTGCTGCGCTCGACGACCCCATGACACTAGCATTTGCATCCCGTACCGCGGCCGACCTCAGCACCCTTGCCTCCGGCAAGTCAGCTGTGTCAGCCGACCTGTACGGAATCTCGCGGATCCTGATGGGGGAGGCACTCGACCGGATCGAGGCAGCTCGCTACGAGGAAGAGCGGAGCGACTGCCTGCTGGAGTCCGCGGCCGTGCTGATCGGCGAGCTGCGGGCGGGGCTGGACCTGCAGCACGGCGGCGTGTTCGCGGCAAACGTCGACGACCTGTACGATTACATTTGCCGGCGGCTGCAAGTCGCCGCATCAGGTAATGCCGACGGGACGCTAGCCAATGCGGCATTGGGTGAGGTGTGGCATCTGCTGGAAGCACTTCGCTCCGCCTGGACTTTCATGCCCGCAGAGGTGCGCGCAGCATCCGGCAACTGAGGCGGCGCAACGGAGACTCGAATGTTCGACGGTGCCGATACAGTCGTTCTATACGAAGAGCTGGCCTTCCAGGACGTACTTCCCGTCGTCTGGCGCCAAATGCCCACCTCTGCGGATCGTGATGCGGCCGCGGGATTCACGGAGCGCAACCTGCAGGTCCTGCAGGCCTGGGACGCCATGGACGAGCATGGTCCGGTGGAGAAGCCGGACGAGAACGCCCCCTACGCCGCGGACATCATGCGCCTGGACCTGAAGATCAACCTCCTGCTGGACATGGTGGGGCAACTTCTTGCCGCCAACCGGCCACGGCCGCCCTCCGTGCCGGTCCGCTTCAATGCCCTCGGGGGCATGTGGCGCGGTACCGCCCCTCTGCCGGAAGCCGGGCAACAAGGCGTCGCGGAGATATATCTGCACGAGGCTCTGGCCCAGCCCCTCCGATTGCCCGGCCGTGTGACGAACGTCACACCGGACGGCCAGGTCAAAGTGCGGTTCACCCCGGTCGGCGAAGCCGTCGCCGACCTCATCGAGAAGCTCGCCTTCCGGCGCCATCGGCGACAAATTGCCGGTAGCCGGCAACCACGCCGTGGATGAGGCCCGGCACACCGGGCCGAACGCCCGCCAGGAATGGCGGGCCGGATAGCGCTGCAGGGACGGTTGCTCGCGATACCGCCGAAGCGCCCCGTCCGAGCGCGCGTATCCCCAAATGAGGCGCACACGCAACGCCTGTGATTGCCATCACGCGCGACCTTGGCCCATGCCGATGTGCTTCACAGCTTTTGCCGCCCCCGATGCTCAACATATCCACCATGGAAGCGACGGGCAGGACGCTGTCTCGTTAAGTAAACAAAGCAATAAATGATTTCGGGAAGGGTGGAGACTCAATGGCGGCGGTGGAATCAATTTTGGCGTCCGAGCTCAACGGTAGCGAAGCTAGAACGAGCAACATGGGCGTCATCACCCCCATCACTGCTGCTAACGCGCGCCTGCCCACAGGCACCTCCGCGGCCATCCGCGACGTCATCGCCCTGATCCGCCAGGTTGCCGCCTTCGACTCCACCGCACTGGTACTCGGCGAATCCGGCACCGGCAAGGAAGTCGTCGCCCGCGCCATCCACGATTTGAGTCCGCGGCGCAGTCGCCCCTTCGTAGCGGTGAACTGCGGCGCGATCCCCTCCGATCTGCTCGAATCGGAGCTCTTCGGCCACGAGAAGGGTTCGTTCACTGGCGCCATCGCCGCGCGTAAGGGCCGCTTCGAGATCGCCGAAGGCGGCACGCTCTTCCTCGATGAGATCGGGGACATGAGCCCGTCCATGCAGGTCAAGCTGCTGCGCGTGTTGCAAGAGCGCGTGTTCGAGCGCGTTGGTAACCATACGCCGATCCGTTGCAACGTACGCATCATCGCGGCAACGCATCGTAACCTCGAAGAAGCGATCCAACGCGGCACCTTCCGCGAAGATCTGTTTCACCGCATCAACGTATTCCCCATCGAGATGCCGCCGTTGCGGCAACGCGCGGAAGACATTCCGCTGCTCATTCGCGATTTCGTGGCGCACAACGTCGCAGAAGGACGCGGCCGCCTGCAACTCTCGCAACGCGCGCTCGCGGCGCTTGCGCTGTACTCGTGGACCGGCAATGTTCGCGAGCTCGGCAACCTCATCGAGCGGCTGTCAATTGTTTGTAACAACCGCGTCGTCGAAGTGCGCGATCTGCCGCCGAAATACCGGCCGCCGGAAGATTGGACACTGGAAGTCAAAGCGCTCGACAGCTCGCTGTGTGTCACCGCCCTGGATGATGCATCGCAAGCCATCGCCGTCGAGGAGCATGTGCCCCTGACGTATGAGGGCGCTCTCACGGTGTTGGAATCGGAAGCGTTCGAGCCGCAACCGCTCGAGCCGAGCCGCCTCGCGCCGACGGCGATCGAAGCGGCGACTCTGGACCCGTTCGAAGCCCTCACCATCCTGCCCGCGGATGGCCTCGACCTGCGCTCTCATCTGCTCGCCATCGAGCGCCGCCTCGTCGAGCAGGCGCTCGAGCGCGCCAACGGAACTGTTGCACAAGCTGCCCGCCTGTTGGGCCTGCGCCGCACGACACTCGTCGAGAAGCTGCGCAAGCTGGACATCGCGGCGGATGTCGAGGCAGCGACGGAAGATTGACGCTCGCGCGGCGGAATGTTGCCGCGCCTGTGACGCCTCGCACGCTTTGCGGCCGGTTCCAACCCGGCACGCCTTTTGCACCTCCCCCAGCACGAAGTACCCACGCTGTGGGGAGGCCCAATGTCCGACGACAGTCCCGACAAACAATCCGCCGCTGCATGCGCGACACGCGTTGAGGCGGAGCCGGTTGCTTATGCACCGAGCTCCACACGCCTGATCGAGCTGGCGCGACGCGTCGCGGCAAGCGACTGCACGGTGTTGATCGTCGGTGAGTCCGGCACGGGCAAGGAAGTGCTCGCCCGTTTCATCCATCGCCGCTCGCCGCGCGCCTCACAACCATTCGTAGCGGTGAACTGCGCGGCCATTCCGGAAAACATGCTCGAAGCCATGTTGTTCGGCTACGAGCGCGGCAGCTTCACTGGCGCGCAGGCCGCGCACGCCGGCAAGTTCGAACAAGCTCAGGGCGGCACCCTGTTGCTCGATGAGATCACCGAGATGCCGCTGGCCCTGCAGGCAAAGTTGCTGCGGGTCCTGCAAGAACGTGAAGTGGAGCGCATTGGCAGTCGCGCCTCCATCGCGCTCGATGTGCGCGTGCTGGCGACGACCAACCGGCGACTGCGCGAGGAAGTGGCGGCCGGACGTTTCCGCGAAGATCTTTACTATCGGCTCAACGTATTCCCCCTGGCGCTCGCGCCCCTGCGGGTGCGCCGCGACGATGTGCTGCCGCTGGCAATGCAGCTGCTCTCAGGGCGCTGCCGCCCCGGCGACAGAATTCCGGCGCTCAGCGCCGAAGCCGCACACCTGCTACTCACGTACCCCTGGCCGGGCAACGTGCGCGAGCTGGACAACCTGCTGCAGCGCGCACTCATTCTCGTGAACGGCCCGGTCATCCGTCCCGAACACATTCAGTTCGAGCTCGCCAACGATGTTGCCGGCATGGCTGGCAACGCCATCGCCGCGATCAGCTTGCCCGGCGAGAGTGCCGCTGCCGCGAAATCGGCCGCGACAACCGCCAACGGCATCGTGGTGAACGACAGCGCCAGCTCGCTCGCCAGCTCTCTGAACCAGACCGAGCGCGATCTCATTCTGGATGCGCTGCGTAACGGCCAGGGCAACCGCCGCGAAGCGGCGCAGCGCCTCGGAATCAGCCCCAGAACCCTGCGATACAAGCTCGCGCGACTGCGCGAAGCCGGTATCGAAGTGCCCGCGGCCTGAAGCCGGAAGAACTCAGGAGAAGCCGCGCATGAGCTCCATGGAAATCAACCGCGTCCTCGAGCAGATCCGCTCGCTGCAGGCGCAGACCAAAGTGGGCGCCCCCCAGCCCGGCCAGACGCAGCAGACGAGCGGCCCGAGCGCCTTCGCCAACATTCTGCGCCAGGGCCTGGATCAGGTGAGCCAGACCGAGCAACGCGCCAATCAGTTGAGCGATGCGTTCGCCCGCGGCACCCCCGGAGTGGAGCTGCCGCAGGTCATGTTGGAAGTCTCCAAAGCAAGTGTCTCGCTACGCGCGGTGTCGGAGGTCCGCAACCGGCTCATCAGCGCGTACCAGGACATCATGAACATGCAGTTGTGATCTAGCCCATGGCAGAAGCGACTCTAACCTCTCCCTCAGCGCTCACAGCGAGCCTGAAACCCATCCTGCTGCTCGTCGGCATCGCCGCAGCGGTAGCCGCCGGCGTGACGGTCGTCCTCTGGACGCGCGGCCCGAGCTACAGCCTGCTCTATGCCAACATCGCCGCCGAGGACCAATCGGCGATCGCCCAGGCGTTGGATGCCGCGCAGATCCCTTACCGGATCCAACCGGGCTCGAACAACATCGAAGTGGCGGCCGAGCGCGTCAGCGAGGCCCGCATGAAGCTGGCAGGCCAGGGCCTGCCGGAAGGCAGCGGCAGCAGCTTCGCCTCCATGGACAAGGACCCTGGTTTCGGGGTCAGCCAGTTCATGGAGAACGCACGCTACCAACACGCGCTCGAGAGCGAGCTGGCACGCACCATCGCCAATCTGCGGCCCGTCGAGGGCGCGCGCGTGCACCTTGCCATCCCGCACCAGACCGCGTTTGTGCGCGACCATCACCCCGGCAGCGCCTCGGTATTCGTGCAAGTGAAGCCGGGCCGGCGCCTCGAGCAAGGCCAGGTGCAGGCAATCGTCAATCTCGTCGCTTCCAGCGTCCCGGAAATGGAAGCCAGCCAGGTCACGGTGGTCGACCAGCAGGGGCATCTGCTCTCCTCGCCCGAAGGTCACGACGAGTTCGCGCTGCGCGAGCAGCAATTCGACATGGTCCATCGCCTCGAGGAAGACTACACACAGCGCATCGAAGCGCTGCTCACGCCGATGATCGGCGCCGGACGAGTGCGCGCGCAGGTCGTCGCGCAAATGGACATGTCGGTCAGTGAAGAAGCACGCGAGCAATACCGGCCTGACAGCCAGATCGTCCGCAGCGAGCAGGTCTCCGAGCAGAACAGCCGTGACGGCTCGAGCGCCGGAGGTGTGCCTGGTGCGCTCACGAATCAGCCGCCACCGGCAGGTGTAGCGCAGCCCCCGCCACCGAACACTGCCAATAAAACGGATCCCAATGCGGCGGCCAATGGCGCCAATGCTGGCAACGCTGCCAACAAACCCGCCGCCGGGACGCCGGCACTGACAGAACCGGTTGGCGCTACGGGCACTGGCGGCAACGACAGCTCGTCTTCAAAGTCCACGACTCGTAACTACGAGATCGACCGCACGCTCGCCTATACGCACCAACCGGCAGGCAAGCTCAGGCGGCTCACGGTCGCCGTGCTCGTCGACAACATGCGCACGACGGACAAGGAAGGCAAGGTCAAGGAAGTGCCACTCACCCAGGCGCAGCTCGACCGTGTCACGCAGCTGGTGAAGGACGCGGTCGGATTCGATGAATCGCGGGGCGACAACGTGAATGTGGTGAACGCTTCATTCACCTCCGATGCTCCGACCAATGACGGCGAGCTGGAAAGCCCTCCCTTCTGGGAGAACCCGCTGTTCCTCACCATGGCGAAGCTTCTGGGCGGGGTCACCGTCCTGCTGGTTCTGGTGCTCTCGGTCCTGCGACCGATGGTGCGCACCCTGATCGGCCCGACTCGCCCAGCAGTGCAGTTGATACCGCGCACCGCCGCGGACTCTGACGACAGCGGAGCGACGGCCGCACAGCTTGCCAACGGGCAAGCCGCCCTACCGGGTGCGCAGTCAAAAGAGGCAGCCCTCACACATGAGCAGCAGATAGCGCAGGCACGCACGCTCGTCGGCCAGGATCCGAAGCGGGTTGCGCAGGTCGTCCGTGGCTGGGTCGCTCAGGATGAGTAGCGAACGATGAAAGAAAAGGACTCCGGCCGGACCGGCACCGAGCGTGCCGCGATTCTGTTGCTGACCCTCGGTGAGCAGGAAGCCGCCCAGGTCCTCAAGCACATGGGCGCGAAAGAGGTGCAGCGCATCGGCAGCGCGATGTCGAAGCTCAGCAACGTGTCGCGCGAAGAAGTGCAGGGCGTGATTTCGCAGTTCACCTCCTCGGTGGAGAGCGAGACCTCGGTCGGCGTCGGGACGGATGAGTTCCTGCGCAAGGTGTTGGTGGATGCCCTCGGCCAGGACAAGGCAGCGAGCATCATCGACCGTATCAACATCGGTCGCTCCACCAAGGGCCTGGAAGCGTTGAAATGGATGGACTCGCGCGCGGTCGCCGAGCTCATCCGGCTCGAGCACCCGCAGATCATCGCCATCGTGCTCGCCTATCTGGATCCGGACCAGTCCGCGGAAGTTCTGACGGCCCTGCCGGCCAACATGCGCTCCGACATCATCGTACGCATCGCTACCTTGGACGGCGTGCAACCAAGCGCCTTGAACGAGCTCGACGACATCATGGAAAAGCAGTTCGCCGGCAAGACCAGCGTCAAAACTTCCTCCATGGGCGGCGCCAAGGCGGCGGCCAACATCATCAACCTCCTGGAGCCCAGCCAGGAAGGCCTGATTATGGAGCAGATCACCAAGTCCGACGAGGCCTTGGGAGGACGCATCCAGGATCTCATTTTCGTATTCGACAACCTGCTGGAGCTCGACGACCGCAGCATGCAGGAGCTGCTGCGTCAGGTGCCGAGCGACCGGTTACTGCTGGCGTTGAAGGGCGCCGACGAAGAAATGAAAGAAAAAGTCTTCAAGAACATGTCGCAGCGCGCGTCCGAAATGCTCAAGGACGACCTCGAGGCCAAGGGACCCGTGAAGCTTTCCGAAGTGGAAGGCGCGCAGCGCGAGATTCTGAACACCGCCCGCAAGCTGGCGGAATCCGGAGCCATAGCGCTCGCTGGCAAGGGCGAAGCCTATGTCTGAGCCACAGCGCAACTTTCTGGGGGGCGCGGCCGAGCGCTGGGCCCTGCCGCAGGTCGAAGGTAACGTCGTCGGACGGCCGATCGATGAGCGCAAAGCCAAAGCCGCCGCCGAGGCCATCGCTCGTGTAGCCCGGGAGCAGAGCGAAGCCCGCGGCTACGAGACGGGCATGGCTAAAGCGCAGGCCGAAATGCAAAGCCGCATCGCCGAGCTCGACACCCGCATAAAGCGGCTGGACGGGCTGTTGCAATTCATCGCCCGTCCGCTGCAGGAGCTCGACGGTGAAGTGGAGAAGATGCTGTTGCAGCTGGCGCTCACGGTCGGCAAACAGCTCGCGCGTCGTGAGTTGCGCGTCGACCCCACACAGGTGATTGCCATCATTCGTGAGTCTTTAGCGCAGTTGCCGGCCGCCGCTCGTGACATCCGCGTGCATCTGCATCCGGATGACGCGGCAATCGTGCGAGAGCGCCTCACCGCACCGTCTAATGAGCGTGCCTGGACAGTTGTTGAGGATCCGGCGATGTCGCGCGGCGGTTGTGTGATTCGGACCGAGCACTCGCAGATCGATGCGCGGCTGGATAGTCGGGTCAACACCGTGATCGCCAATGCTTTGGGAGATGAGCGCGCCCAGGACCGCTCCGCGTTCGCTGAAACGCAGCCAGGCGCTGATCGTCCAGCGTCCGGCTCGGATACCCCATCGTGAGCGCACCAGATCTCAACACCTCGCGCGGCGCAGCCTGGAACAGCCGCCTGGAGCGACGCCTCCGGCGCGTCGAACGGACCCCTGCCCCGGCGGTCGAAGGCTCGCTCACCCGCATGGTCGGGCTGACACTCGAAGCTGTTGGTTGTCAGGCGTCGATCGGTGACACCTGCGACCTCATCGCCGGCGACGGCTCGCGTGTCGAGTCTGAAGTAGTGGGGTTCTCCGGCGACCGGCTCTACCTCATGCCAACCGGAGACGCGCACGGGCTGGGACCCAACGCCCGGGTCATCCCGCGCCCGGGTGCCGGCACTGTGCCCGTGGGACCGCAGCTGCTGGGCAGAATCATTGACGGCGCCGCAAAACCGCTCGACGGCCTGGGGCCGCTCGAATGCGACGCGCGGGTGCGCTTGTCAGGCAAACCGATCAATCCTCTGGCGCGCCAGCCGATTTCAGAGCCTCTCGATGTCGGCGTACGCACTATCAATTCCCTGCTCACCATAGGCCGTGGACAACGCGTCGGCCTCTTCGCAGGTAGCGGTGTAGGCAAGAGCGTCCTCCTCGGCATGATGGCGCGCTACACGAGCGCAGACGTGATCGTGGTCGGGCTCATCGGTGAGCGCGGTCGCGAAGTGAAAGAATTCGTCGAGCGCATTCTCGGGCCTGAGGACCGCACTCGCGCGGTAGTGGTCGCAACACCCGCAGACCACCCGCCGCTGATGCGCTTGCACGGCGCATGGCTCTGTACGGCCATTGCCGAGTATTTCCGCGACCAGGGTGCGAGCGTCCTGTTGCTGATGGACTCGCTAACCCGCTTCGCGCAAGCCCAACGCGAGATCGGTCTCGCGATCGGCGAAGCGCCGGCTACGAAGGGCTATCCGCCTTCGGTGTTTGCAAAGCTGCCAGCCCTTGTCGAACGTGCAGGTAACGGTGTCGAAGGCGGCGGCTCGATTACTGCGTTCTATACCGTCCTCACCGAAGGTGATGACAATCAGGACCCCATCGCCGATTCGGCGCGCGCCATTCTCGATGGTCACATCGTCCTGTCACGTCGCATAGCCGAAAGCGGTCAGTATCCCGCTATCGACGTGGAAGCCTCGATCAGTCGCGTCATGCAGGAAATCGCCAAACCGGACCAGATCCAGGCGGCGCGGCAATTCCGCCAGACCCTCTCGACGTACCAGCACCACCGCGATCTCATCTCCATCGGAGCCTATCAGCGCGGCAGCGATCCGCGTGTCGATAACGCCATCACACTCTGGCCCCGAATGCAGCAATTTCTGCAGCAGGACATGCGTGAGCGTGTCGATTTCGCGGCCGCCCTCACAGCGCTCAAGACCGTGGTGGCCGACAGTGGCACCCCGAAGGCGTCAACGAAATGATGGGCCTCTTAACGGCGCGCAGCGCCGCTACATTTCGCAGGTTTGCGCTTCGCAAACCTGCAGAGAAGGTTGCGCGAAGCGCATAACAATAGTGGTGGGTCTATGAAGCGCACCGAACGGCTGGAGATGGTCAAGAAGGTCGTCGACGATTTCGAGCGTCGCAAGGCCGAAGCCCTCGCCCTGTCGGAGCGGCGCGTCGCCGAAAGTGAGCAGAAGCTCTCCGAGCTGGAAGCGTATCGGGACAACTATGTGCGCGACTTCGCACTTCGTGCCCAGGCCGGTATAGGCGCCGCGGCAGCGCGCGACTACCAGGCCTTTCTCACACGTCTCGACGAAGCCCTGCATCAGCAAGGACAAACCGTGATCGGCACGCGCGCACAGCGCGATTCCGAGCGGCAGAACTGGCAGGACGCCGCGCAGCGTGCCGAAGCGATTGGCACAACTGTAAAACGCTGGCAGAGCGAAGAGCGCTACGCGCTCGAGCGCCGCGAGCAAATTGAATCCGATGAACGCTCCCAGCGAATCTGGGCGCGAGGAAGAGTCACCAGTGGCGCTTGAACCCATTCTGTCCAGTCCGATCATTCCATCCGCCCCGAAGGCGGCCAACTCATCAGGCAGCTCGGGCGGCACCGGTTTCACTTCAGGTGGCACCTCCGGCGGCATCGGAGGCGACAGCGGTTCTGGCACCTCGGGCGCATCGATCGGCTCGTCGTCCTCCAACTCGTCGAGCTCCTCCGGCACCTCGACCTCGGGATCCTCCAGCTCCTCGGGTTCGAGTCACGCCGCCTCAGGATCTGCCGCGGCCAACCGGAATTCGGGCGGCACGACCCCATCCTCGGGCAAAGGGGCGAGCAGCCGCTCCAAATCGAATTCCACCTCGAGCGCGCAGTCGAAACAAAACGCCTCGCAGGCACAATCTACCGGCGCCGCGGCAAACGCTGCGAACGCCAAGAACGGCGTCCAGCAAGAGTCCGGTGGCCCCAGTTTCATGCAGGCGCTGGCGCAATCGCAGGCTGACGCCCAGACCAACGCGATCGCCGTCCCGGCTTCTCAAGACCTGACAGGCTCGGGGTCCGACAAATCGAAAGCTGACTCCAAAGATGCGGCAGGGACCCCACCCCCCGGCTCGCTCGACTTGATCGCCCAATCGTTGGCCGCGGCCATGGCCGGCATCCAACAACCCACGCCAGTACAGACTGCCGCTTCCGCAGGGAGCGCCGCCGATGAGGGCGATTCCACGGACGGAGTCTCGCTGACCGGCGGATCCTCGGCACCAGCCCTCCTGGCTCTGACCAAAGGCATGGCAGACGGCTTGAACGCCACGACAGACCCTACGGCCGCCGCAGGCGGGCCGAAGACCGACACCCCTGTCAGTAGCGCGCCTGCGGCGGATAGCGGTAATGCGGCTGTCAGCGCGTTCCAGGCGCAGATGAGTATCAGCTCACACTTTCAACAGGTCAGCGCAAACACCCACGACAAGGTGAGCGCGCCCGTAGGCACCAGCGGGTTCAACAACGAGATCGGGGACAAGATCACCTGGATGGCCAATCAGGGAGTGCAATCGGCCTCGCTGCAAGTCACGCCGGAGCATCTCGGGCCCGTCGAAGTTCGCATTTCAGTACAGGAAGGGTCGGCCAGCGTTACCTTCAATGCGGTCCATCCTGATGCGCGCGCCGCACTCGAACAGGCACTACCACGGCTGCGCGAAATGTTCGCATCGCAAGGCCTGAATCTTTCAGACGCCAGCGTCTCCCACCAGGCTCCCCGCGGCCAGCAGGCGCCAAAGCAGGCCATCTCCGCCATCGGCGCCGCCGGCGGCATCGGCGACAACTCAACTTCCTCCACAGTCACCTCCCTCGCGAGCAACCGCCTGGGGCTCCTGGATCTGTACGCCTAGCTGGCCCTCCCCCAACGAGGTCGCCTCTACTTGCGCGAAGTACTGGTGCGCGAGGGCTAGGCGCCCCCGGCAAACCACGCTTTTTGCCCTCCGCCGAATCGAAGTGGGATGTATGTCCGCTGCAAGCGCCGCAGGCGACTTTCAGCCAATAAACGAAACGCCAAGAAACCGTCACCGCGACGCGCTTCACACTCTTCCAGCGCTACAAAATCCTTACCCGACAGTGACTTAGACGTGTCATAACACCTGTGGCATGCACGTTGCACCGGTACGCGTGGGTTGTGGACTCATAGCGTGCAGGAGTGATTCAGGCGATGGCCGACGTACCGGTTCTGGAAGCAGCGGCAGAGGAAGCCGCTCCGAAGGGTAAGGGAAAGACTCTGTTGATTGTGATCGTGTTGGCAGTTCTGCTGCTGGCCGGCGGTGGCGTCGGCGCATGGTTTGCCTTCGCGCCGCACAGCGGCAAGAAGCACCCCGCCGAGGCCAGGAAGGAGCCCTCGGCTCCAGCTCTCTATGTGGCGCTCGATCCGCCGTTCGTGGTGAATTTCGAAGCGGAGCAGCAAGTGCGCTTCCTCCAGGTCACCGCGCAATTGATGACCCGCGACCCGGCCACCGTCGAGCTGTTGAAGGCCAACGACCCGGTGATCCGCAACGACCTGCTGCTGCTGTTCGGTAACCAGAAGTATTCCGTCATCTCTACCCGCGAGGGCAAGGAAGCGTTGCGCGCCCAGTCCCTCACCGCCGTGCGCCAGGTCGTAACCAACGCCGGCGGCAAGCCCGAAAAGGTCGAAGCGGTGTACTTCACCAGCTTCGTCATGCAATAACCGCTTAGGACGATCCAGTGAGCTCAGAGAAAATACTGGACCAGGCCGAGATCGACGCCCTCATCCACGGCGTCGACACCGGCGCAGTGAGCACCGAGGCGGACGCCACACCCGGCGAAGTCCGCTCGTACGATTTCAACAACCAGATGCGGATCGTGCGCGGCCGCATGCCGACGCTCGAGATGATCAACGAGCGTTTCGCCCGCCTGTTCCGCGTCAGCCTCTACAACCTGCTACGCCGCTCGCCGGAAATCTCCGTCGCGCCGGTGGCCATCAAGAAATTCAGCGAGTACGTCCACACCCTGCACGTACCCACCAACTTGAATCTGGTGAAGATCAACCCATTCCGCGGCACCGCACTGATCATGCTCGATCCGAAGTTGGTGTTCTCGATCGTCGACAGCTTCTTCGGCGGCACCGGCCGCCACGCGAAGATCGAGGGCCGCGACTTCACGGCGACCGAACAGCGCATCATCCACATGATGCTGCGTAACGTGTTCGCCGACCTGCACGAAGCCTGGTCGCACGTCGCCAACATCGAAGTCGAATACATCCAGTCGGAAATCAACCCGCATTTCGCCAACATCGTCTCGCCATCGGAAATCGTGGTCATCACCAGCTTCCACGTCGATCTGGACGGGGTCGGCGGCGAGCTGCACGTCACCATGCCCTACGCCATGATCGAGCCGTTGCGCGAGGTGCTGGACTCCGGCATGGCCAGCGATCGTGTCGACAAGGACGAACGCTGGATGGTGACCTTGCGCGATGAGATCGAGGACGCGGAGGTCGAGCTGTCGACCCTGCTCGGCCGCACCTCCATCAGCCTGGGCGAGCTGTTGAATCTCAAGCCCGGCGACATCATCCCCTGCGACTTCACCGGCAAGGTACTGGTCCTGGCCGAAGACGTTCCCATGTTCCGCGGCAGCTTCGGCCTGTCGCGCGGCCAACAGGCCATCAAGTTCGAAGAACGGGTCAACCGCCGCAGTCCCGCCAACCCCGACAATCTGCCCGCGAAGCGAAACTGAAGAGCATACCCATGAATGCGAACGCAGAGGCACGCGCTGCCGAATTCGACAACCTCCAGGATGAGGCTCAAAAGGGCGCTCAGGATGTGAACCTCGACGTCATTCTCGACGTTCCGGTCACACTGTCCATGGAGGTCGGGCGCACCCGCATCCCGATCCGCAACCTGCTGCAACTCAACCAAGGCTCTGTGGTCGAGCTGGACCGCGCGGCCGGTGAGCCCCTGGATGTCTTCGTGAATGGCACGCTCGTGGCGCACGGCGAGGTCGTGGTTGTCAACGAGAAGTTCGGTATCCGGCTCACCGACGTAATCAGCCCCGCCGAGCGCATCCGCAAGCTCAAGTGAGCACCGTCTCCACCCAGGCCATGTTTGCCGCCCCACAAACGACGGGCGCGCCTCATCCGGTCGGCGTAGGCGGACTGGGCGAGGTCGCCTTCGCTCTCATCATCGTACTCGCGGCGATCTTCGTGGTCGCTTGGCTGGTACGGCGTATGCGCCTGGTCGGTAACCGGGTGGGCGGAGCCATCGACGTGCTTGCCAATGTGCCGCTCGGCCAAAAGGAGCGCGCGGTACTGTTGAAAGTCGGAACGACCCAGATCCTCCTGGGCGTCGCTCCCGGCCGTGTCAACACGCTGCACGTGCTGACCGAGCCTCTGGAGATCAGCAAGCCTCCCGCCGGCACTGCCGGCACCGATACTCAGAGCTCATTCCGCAACATTCTGCTGCGGAGCCTCGGGAAGTGACGCGAGCCATGCGACGAATCGTGCTCGCCGGCGCTGCACTGATCCCCGCTGCCCTCATTCCGATGGCGGCCGGCGCGGATACCGCGCTGCCGGCGCTGCCAGCCCTGACGGTACAAACCGCGGCCGGCGGCGGCCAGAGCTATTCGCTGACCCTGCAGGTCCTGCTGTTGATGACAGCAATAAGCCTGCTGCCGGCGATCCTGCTGATGATGACGGCCTTCACGCGCATCATCATCGTGCTCGGCATCCTCCGTCAGGCGCTCGGCGCGGGCAGCACGCCGCCCAACCAGGTGTTGATTGGACTCTCGTTATTCCTGACTCTGTTCGTCATGTCCCCGGTGGTCGACCGCATCAACCAGGATGCGTACCAGCCGTACGCGGCCGGGACGATCGAGGCCACGGTGGCGCTCGACCGGGCGATGGTCCCGCTGAAGAAATTCATGCTCGACCAGACCCGTGAGAGCGACATTGCCACCTTCGTGCGCATCTCGGGCGGCAAGGGTTACGCCACGCCGCAGGATGTGCCCCTGATGATTCTTGTCCCCTCATTCGTCACCAGCGAGCTGAAGACGGCCTTCCTCATAGGCTTCCTCATCTTCATCCCCTTCGTGATCATCGACATGGTGGTGGCCAGCGTGCTCATGTCGATGGGCATGATGATGCTCTCACCGGTACTCATCTCCCTACCCTTCAAGCTGATGCTCTTCGTGCTCGTCGACGGCTGGTCGCTCGTCATGGGTACGTTGGCCTCGAGCTTCTACACCTGACCTCCTCATGAATCCCGAAGCCATCATGACAGTCGGCACTCGTGCGCTCGAGATCACCCTGTTGATCGCCGCGCCGATGTTGCTGGTAGGCCTGGTCACAGGCCTGCTCATCGGCGCCTTCCAGGCCGCCACCTCCATCAACGAGCAAACGCTCGCGTTCATTCCGAAGCTGGTCGCCATCTCCGCGACCCTCATCTTCACGGGTCCCTGGATCCTGAAAGTCTGGATCAGCTACACCCGCGAGCTGTTCGAGAGCATCCCGACACTTCTGAACTGACGCCGGCATGCTCACGCTCACCACAGGACAGCTCGAAACCTGGCTCGGCCAGGTCTTCTGGCCATTCGTGCGCGTGGGCTCGTGCTTCATGGTCGCGCCGGTTTTCGGCGCCTCACAAGTGCCCGCACGGGTGCGTATTGTGATCGCCGGCGCCGTCGCACTCATCATTGCACCGCTGGTGCCATCGCCCGCAGGACTCGAGCCGTTGTCGGCTGCCGGCATGATCATCACCGTACAGCAGGTCATCATCGGCGTAGCGCTGGGTTTCTGCATGCAGGTGGTGTTCGACGCCGTCACTCTCGGCGGCCAGGTCCTCGCCAACAGCATGGGGCTGTCATTCGCCTACAACATGGATCCCCTGCACGGCGCGCAAACCCCGGTAGTGGGCCAGTTCTACACCCTGCTGGTCACGCTGACCTTCCTGGCATTGAACGGTCACCTGCGCCTGATTGAAATTTTGGTCGACGGCTTCCGCACCCTCCCGGTAGGCACCACCGGCCTCGGTCCCGACGGACTGTGGGCCATCGTGCAATGGGGGTCGACACTTTTTTCCGGCGCGCTGAGTATCGCGCTGCCGGGGGTCACCGCGCTCCTGATCGTGAACGTCGCGTTCGGCGTCATGAGCCGCGCCGCACCTGCACTGAATCTGTTCGCTGTTGGCCTTCCTGTGTCACTCGTTTTCGGGCTGGGGATCGTGCTCTTCGGCCTGCCCACCGTGCAGTCTGGCTTCATCAAGCTACTGCAGGAGGCTCTCATGCTGGTCCGTGGTCTGACGAGCGCGGGGAGCTGACGTGGCAGAAGAAAACGAGAATGGCCAGGAACGCACAGAACAACCTACCAGTAAACGGCTGGAGCAAGCACGCGAACAAGGTCAGGTTCCCCGCTCCACGGATCTCAACGCCGCGGCGGTCATGCTGCTGGCCGGTGGTGGGTTGTATTTCATGGGCGGCCGTCTCGGCCTGCAGCTGAATGAGCTCATGCGCACCGGGCTGACTCTCAGCCGCGAGGACGCGTTGGATGAGAAGCGCGCGCTCGCCACTTTCGCGACCGACATGGTCCACACAATGTTGGCCTGCGCTCCGATTCTCGGCCTCACACTAGTCGCAGCGCTCGCAGCTCCAATGGCCATCGGCGGTTGGAACGTGAGCTTCAGCGCCATCGCGCCCGACTTTACCAAGCTCAACCCGGTCAGCGGCCTGCAGCGCATGTTCTCGGTCAAAAGCGCGGTCGAGCTGGCCAAAGCGCTGGCGAAGTTTCTATTCATTGCACTGGTGGCTGGCTGCCTGCTCTGGAAGAACTCGGGCGAGCTGATGGGTTTAGGCGCGGAGCCGGTTGCCGCAGGACTCACACACGCCGCGCGTCTGGTCGGCCATGCCTTCCTGATGCTGGCCGGGACGATGGGACTCATTGCCGCCATCGATGTGCCCTACCAGCTCTGGCAGCACAACAAGAAGCTGAAGATGAGCCGCGAGGAGATCAAGGAAGAGGCGAAGGAGAGCGATGGCTCGCCGGAAATGAAGGGCCGCATCCGTCGCGCACAGCACGAGCTGGCGCGCCGTCGCATGATGCAAGAGGTTCCGAAAGCGGACGTCGTCGTCACCAACCCAACCCACTTCGCGGTTGCGATCCGCTACGACGAGAAGCGCATGCGCGCTCCGATTGTCGTTGCCAAAGGCGCCGATGTCATCGCGGCTCGCATCCGCGAGATTGCCACCGAGAGCAACGTGCCGATCTTCGAAGCGCCGCCACTGGCGCGCGCCCTGCATCGCAATGTCGAAATTGGCGATGAGATCCCGAGCAACCTATATGTCGCCGTCGCGCAGGTACTCACCTACATCTACCAAGTGAAGAACGCGCGGCGTTATGGCGCGGTCATGCCGCAGCGGCCCGCCATCGATTCGGGACTCGACAGTGATGCGACGAAGCACTGAAGGTAACTGATTCATGGCAACGACCCAAACCTCCGCCCCTGCCGTCATGCCGAAGATGCGTGATCTGATCCGCGTCGGCGTTGGTGTGCCGATCGGCGTGCTCGCGGTCCTCGCGATGATCGTATTGCCATTGCCGCCGATGGCCCTCGACATTCTGTTCACGTTCAACATCGCGCTGTCCATCATCATCATGATGTCGGTGTTCTACGTGTCACGACCGGTCGAGTTCGGCGTGTTTCCGACCGTGCTGCTGGTGGCGACATTGCTGCGACTCGCACTGAACGTCGCCTCCACACGCGTCGTGCTGTTGCATGGACACAGCGGCCCCGGAGCCGCGGGCCGCGTGATTCAGTCCTTCGGCGAGTTCGTGATCGGCGGCAATTTCGCGGTCGGTGTGGTGGTGTTCATCATCCTGACGGTGATCAACTTCGTGGTGGTCACGAAGGGCTCGGGACGTATTTCAGAGGTCAGCGCCCGATTCACCTTGGACGCCATGCCCGGCAAGCAGATGGCCATCGACGCCGATCTCAACGCAGGCCTCATTACACAGGACGAGGCGCGCGCACGCCGTGCGGACGTTCGGGCCGAAGCGGACTTCTACGGCTCCATGGACGGCGCCAGCAAGTTCGTACGCGGTGATGCGGTCGCGGGCATTCTCATTCTGTTGATCAACATCTTAGGCGGCCTCGCCATCGGCACCATCGGCCACGGACTGCCGATCGCGGAAGCAGGCAAGACCTACACCCTGCTCACCATCGGCGACGGTCTGGTGACTCAGATCCCGGCACTGTTGCTGTCGACGGCGGTCGCCCTCATCGTGACCCGCATGTCCCGCGCCCAGGACATGGGTGGCGAGCTCACCAAACAACTCTTCGGGCATCCCAAAGCTCTCGGCGTGGCTGCCGGGTTGCTTGGGGTGATGGGCATCATCCCCGGCATGCCGAATCTGCCTTTCCTGATCATGGCGGCGGTGTGCGGCTCCTTGGCCTATGCCGTCGCCAAACGACGGGCAATGCCACCGCCGGAAGCGATCGAGGCTGCGAAAGTCGCCCCACAGAACAACGAGACGCGCGAGCTGTCCTGGGACGACGTCAAGCCCGTCGACCTCATCGGCCTCGAGGTGGGTTATCGCCTGGTGCCGTTAGTCGACAAACGTCAAAGCGGCGACCTGTTGGCACGCGTGCGTGGCGTACGCCGCAAGCTTTCCCAGGATCTCGGCTTCCTGGTACCGGCGGTGCACATCCGCGACAACCTCGATCTCGCCCCGAACGTCTATCGCATCAACCTGGGTGGCGTGCCGGTAGGCGAGAGCATCATCTATCCGGATCGCGAGCTGGCCATCAATCCCGGGCGCGTGTTCGGCCCAATACAGGGTATCGCCACAAAAGATCCAGCCTTCGGCATGGACGCAGTATGGATCGAGCCCTCGGCGCGCGACCACGCACAGACTCTGGGCTACACCGTCGTCGACCCCAGCACGGTCATCGCGACACACCTCAGCTTCATCATTCAGGGGCACGCGCACGAAATTCTCGGTCACGAGGAGGTCCAGAACCTTCTCAACACCCTGGGCAAGTCAGCCCCGAAACTGGTGGAAGACCTGGTGCCGCGCGTCGTACCGCTGTCGACCCTGGTGCGCGTGTTGCAGGGACTGCTGGCAGAGCGTGTCCCGATTCGCAATATGCGCACCATCATCGAGACGATCGCCGAGCACGCCCCGAAGACCCAGGAGGCCGCGGTGCTGCAAGGCCACGTGCGCGTCGCGCTCGGCCGGCAGATCGTGCAGGACATCGCGGGGGTGAATGCCGAGCTGCCCGTCATCACTCTCGAGCCCGAATTGGAAAAACTGCTGCAGGGTTCACTAGCTGGCAACGCCGCCAACCCCGGTCTGGAGCCCGGGTTGGCAGAAAGATTGCAACAACGTCTCATGGAGGCCACAGGGCGTCAAGAAACCGCCGGTGAGCCTGCAGTGTTACTGGTGCCACCGGCACTGCGTCACACATTGGCGAGGTTCACCCGCTCGAGCGTGCCCAACCTGCACGTCCTGGCGTGGAACGAGATCCCGGACAACCGCAAGGTTCGCTTGGTTTCGGCAGTGGGTCGATAGTTAGGTAAACAAGTATGAAAATTGTGAGGCACATCGCACCGGACATGCGTAAAGCGTTACGCACCATCCGGGCTCAGCTTGGGGAGGACGCCGTAATCCTGTCGTCGCGGCGGGTCCCCGAGGGCGTGGAAGTCACGGCCGCCGTTGACTTCGAAGCCGGCGGCCTCCAGAACGCCGCCAGCGGGCACGCCGCAAGCCTGATGGCCGCGCCGCTGCCGCCACCCTCCGCACCAACACCGGCACCGCGTGCCCTGGCACCCCCCCAGCCGGCACGGGCTGCATCGACAACTGCCGCCGCTCTTACCGCGACGGTGACGCCACCCGCCGCTGCTGCGACCGTCGCGGCGAGGGACCTTCCCCCTTACCCTGCTCTGGCAGGTACGCCAGCAACACCTGTTTCAGAGGCCGTACACGTCGGCGCCCCGGCGCCCGCTTACTCACACGCGGCGAGCTCGCACTACTTCCCGGCACCGCAGACCGTCGACGACCGCCCATTCGCTCATATCCTGAATGCGGAGAATGTCCCGGCAGCCATCCCTGCGTTGTCGCCGGCGCCCGTGTTGGCGTCCGCCTCACCAGCACCCGCGGCCGCTGTCGCACCAACGGGCGCTGTCGCAACCACACCTGCTATCGCCGCCACACGCCAAGCCGTTGCCGAACCAACCACTGCGCGTCGCGAACCGACAATCAACATCGAGCCGTCAGTAAGGGACTTCGCCGCAGAAGCACTCGCCGAGCTACCGCCGCCAGCGCCAGCGGGCGTCGCGAGCGAAGCCATGGGCACCGAGCTCAAGACCTTGCGCCGGATGCTGGAAACCCAGCTCGCGCAACTCGCCTGGAATGACCTGACTCGCCGCGCGCCAGCACACGTGGAAATCCTCCGCGAGCTGACCGAGATCGGCATCACACAGGACCTGTCGGACTACATCCTCAAACAGCTGCCAGATAACGTCGAGCTGGGATTCGCGCGCCGCTTCGCAATCGCCGGCCTCTCCCAGTACCTGCCGGTGACCGGTGACCGCTGGTTGGAGAACGGTGGCCGGGTGGCGTTCGTCGGCGCTACGGGCGTCGGCAAGACAACGACGTTGGCAAAACTCGCCGTGCGTTGGGTGCTGCGACACGGTTCGCGCGATCTCGCTCTTGTAGGCTGCGATACCGTGCGCATCGGTGCTCAAGACCAGATCCAATCGCTCGGCCAACTACTGGGCGTGCCCGTCTACACACCTGAAAACTTCGAGAGTCTGCCGACGCTGCTGACGCGCCTCGGGGACCGACATAGACTCATTCTCATCGACACCCCGGGCTCGAGCCTGCGCGACACCCAGATCGCGACCCGCCTGGGAGTCCTGTCCAACTGCGCCTCGCAGATGGAAAGCGCCCTGGTGCTCGCCGGCAGTACGCAGGCCGGCGCCATCGAAGAAACCGTCAAACGCTTCGCGCCGGCCAACCCGGCGTGTTGTGTGCTCACGAAGTTGGACGAAGCGGCCAGTCTCGGCGGCGCCCTCTCGGCGCTGATCCGGGCGCGGTTGCCGGTTGCCTATGTAAGCGAAGGACAACGTGTGCCGGAAGACCTGCGCCCGGCGCGCGCGCTCGAACTGGTGTCGACGGCCGTACGGCTCGCGAAGACGAGCGGTGCCGCGGCTGACGAAGATTTATTGCGCCGACGATTCGGAAAGACTGCTCATGCCATTACCTGATCTGAACCTGATCAACAACGCCAAGCTGGACGGACTGGCGCAGCCCGTCCAGGTCATCGCCGTCACCGGCGGTAAGGGCGGTGTCGGAAAAACCAGCGTTTCCGTCAACCTCGCCACCGCGCTCGCCAAAAGCGGCAAGCGTGTAGTGTTGCTCGACGGTGACCTGGGGCTGGCCAACGCCGACGTATTTCTCGGCCTCTCGCCGCGCTACACCCTCGCCCACGTGCTCTGCGGCGAGCGCACGTTGGATGAAATTCTCATCACCGCGCCCCAGGGTTTCCTGGTGGTGCCCGCCGCCTCCGGCGCCGCGGACATGGTGAATATGGGGGCAACTGAACACCTCGGCCTCGTGCAGGCCTTCAGTACACTCGCCGCGCGTGTTGATGTAATGATCGTCGATACGGCGGCCGGCATCGCCCATAGTGTGCTGCAGTTCTCACAAGCATGCCAACACGTGCTGGTTGTCATATGTGACGAGCCCGCCTCGCTAACTGACGCCTATGCCCTCGTCAAGGTGCTGAGTCGCAATCACGGTGTGAGCCGCTTCCGTGTACTCACCAACCAGATGCGCATCCCAGGGGCCGGAGCCGAGCTTTTCCAGCGTTTCGAGCGCGTCACAGCACGATTCCTCGATGTAGTGCTTGAATTCGCGGGCGAGATTCCAGAAGACGAGTATCTGCGCCGCTCCGTCCGGGAGCAGCGTCCGGTTTGTGAGGCATACCCGTCGAGTCCGGCCTCGCGCGCGTTCAAGAAATTGGCGGCACGGGCCGATACATGGCCAGTGCCACCCGGTCCACGGGGGAATATCGAGTTCTTCGTGGAAAGACTGGTGCGCAGGAGCGCCCCCCGGCTGGAAAGCGTGTCATGAACGCGGCGAGCGCGTACGGCGCACATCGAGCCGGTGGCGAGACGGACGAGCTGATCATGCAGCACGCCGAGCTGGTGAAGCGCATCGCTTACCACCTTGCGGGACGGCTCCCGCCTTCGGTGGAAGTGGATGACCTGATCCAGGCTGGCATGTTGGGGTTGCTCGAGGCGGCGTCCAACTACGCGGCGAACCGCGGCGCCAGTTTCGAAACGTATGCGGGCATCCGCATCCGCGGCGCGATGATAGACGCCTTGCGGAAGTTGGATTGGGCGCCACGCTCGGTACATCGCAAAGCACGTGCGGTGGCGGCGGTGGTGCAGGAAATCGAGCGTGAGACGGGACGCGATGCGCGTGACGTCGAGATCGCAGGACGGATGGGTGTGCCGTTGGAGGAATATCACTCCATCGTTCACAACGCCGCGAGCTGCAGGCTGGCGACGCTGGACGATACGACATCGGCAACCGCGGCAGGTTCCGCGGATCCGTTCCGCGAAACGTCCGATGAACGGTTCAGAGTAGCGCTCGCGCAGGCGATCGACAGCCTGCCGGAGCGTGAGAGGTTGGTCATGTCGCTGTACTACACCGACGGACTGAACCTGAAAGAGATCGGGGTCGTGTTGAAAGTAACGGAGTCGCGCGCCTGTCAGTTACATGGCCAGGCTCTGGTGAGACTGAAAGCGCGGTTGGCGGATTGGCGCGATGGGCGCGTGGAAGCGCATGCGTAAGAAACGCATGGCTTTATCGGGAGAATGGTTGTGAGCAAAGATCTTAAATTCCTGGTGGTCGATGACTTCTCGACCATGCGGCGCATCATCAAGAACCTGCTGCACGACCTCGGCTACCCGAACGTCGAGGAAGCCGACGACGGCAAGACCGCGCTGCCCATGCTACAGGCCGGCAGCTTCGACTTCCTGATCACGGATTGGAACATGCCCGGCATGCCCGGACTCGACCTGATCAAGGCGGTGCGTGCCGACGGCAAGCTGGCGAAGATGCCCGTACTGATGCTGACCGCCGAAGCAAAGCGCGAGCAGATCATCGAGGCAGCCCAGGCCGGTGTGAATGGCTACGTCATCAAGCCCTTCACGGCAGAGACGCTGAAGGAAAAGCTCGACAAGATTCTGGGCCCCGGCAAGTGAGAACAATATGTCTAATTTTGCCATTCTAAAGCTGGAATACAGCGCCTGCGTGGAGGCTCTCAACGAGGCTCTGCGGACCGAGGACGAGAAAGCATTTTTCGCGGCGGTCGACCACATAGTGCACATGCGCGAGCCGGGTATGTTCGGCGAGCTGCGCAAGCTCACCGGCGACCTGCAGAAGGCGCTGGAGCGCTTCAGCGTCGAATCCAAACTGGCCGATCTGGCCGAGAACGAGATTCCCGATGCGCGTGCCCGTCTGAACCACGTCATCAGCATGACGGACGAGGCCGCCCATCAAACACTGGACCTGGTCGAACAGTCCGGCCCGTTGGCGGAGCGCACCGCAAAAGCGGCCGGCACTCTCATTGACATGGTCAATGCGTACCGCGCCCAGACTACCGGCGTACAGGGCTTCGAGGGTGTCGCACGCTCGATCGATGCCTACGTACCGGTGGTGCGTGCGGTCGAGGCATTCCTGCCCGCCGTACGAGCCGATTCCGAAACCATCCGCCGCAATCTGTCCGACGTGCTGCTGGCGCAAGGCTACCAGGACCTCACCGGCCAGATCATCCGCAGCGTGATGAAGCTCGTAGAAGAGCTCGAGACTGCCCTCAGTGACTTGTCACGACTCTCGGGCGATGTAGTTGAGCACGCGACCATGGGCGAAAGCAGCAGCCGCGGTCACGGTCCGGTGGTACCCGGTGTCACCAAGGGCGAAGTCGCCTCCGGCCAGACAGACGTGGATGCACTGCTGTCGGGCCTCGGAATGTAAGGGGCTGGCTTGGACATACTGAGCATCATCGGGGTGGTGCTCGCGCTCAACGCCATCCTGGTCGGCGCCGTGTTGAAAGGCGCCGGCGTCATGGCGCTGGTGTCCGCCGCAGCTTTCATGATCGTGGTGGTCGGCACCATCGCGGCCATTTTCATTCAGACTCCCCTGCAGGTCATGCGACGCGCGCTGCGGATCTTTCCGTGGGTGCTGCGTCCGCCGGTCCGTGACGGCAAGAAACTCATCACCAAGATCGTCGATTGGAGCAACACGGCGCGCAAGCAGGGACTGCTCGGCCTCGAGCCCAGCATCGCTCGCGAAGAAGACGAATTCGTCAAGAAAGCGCTGCAGCTGGTGGTCGATGGCAGCGAGCCGGAAAGCATCAGCAGCGTCATGTACGTGGAGCTCAACATGCGGGAGCACGCCGACACCAGCGCCGCCAAGGTGTATGAAGGCATGGGCATCTATTCGCCCACCCTCGGCATCATCGGCGCGGTATTGGGCCTGATGGCAGTGCTGCAGAACCTCGCCGACCCGAGCAAGCTCGGCCACGGCATCGCGGCCGCATTCACCGCCACCGTATACGGCATCGGGTTCGCCAACCTGCTGTTCCTGCCCGTGGCCGCCAAACTCAAGGCCATCATCCATCGCCAGACCCAGTTTCGCGAGATGGTAATCGACGGCATGTTATGTATAGCGCAGGGCGAGAATCCGCGCTCGATCGAGGCGAAGCTGCAAGGCTACCTCCACTAGCAGATCTGGTCATGAGCCGTAAACCCGTCATGACACGCCGCCTGCGGCGCCACGAAGAGCATACGAACCACGAGGCGTGGGCCATCCCCTATGGCGACCTGGTTACCCTGCTGCTCGCCTTTTTCGTGGTGATGTACGCCATCTCCTCGGTCAATGCCGGCAAGTATCGCGTCCTCTCCGACTCACTGTTCGCCGCCTTCCGCGGCTCCCCGCGCACCATGGATCCCATCCAGGTCGGGGAGAAACAGACAGGCTCGGGCTCGGAGGTCGAAAGCGCCGTAGTCCACTCCGCCCTGCAAGGCCAGCAGCGCGCTTCCCTGGCCCCGGTGCCGGTCGAAGGCGGTAACCCGAATACGGACTCCTCGCCCGTTGCGAGTCACCTGCCGGGGAAGGCACCGGCCTCCGGTGCGGCTGCGGCAGCATTGTCGCAGGTAGCCGATCAGGTTGCGCGCGCCATGGATGACCTGGTCAAACAGAACCTGGTGGTCATGCGACGCTCGGAATACTGGATCGAGGTCGAGATCAAGACGGACATCCTGTATCCCAGTGGCAGCGCCCAGCTCGCCCCTTACGCAATCGACGTGATTCAGCGCCTGGGCGATGCTCTGGCGCCCTTCCCGAACTCCATCAGGGTGGAAGGCTACACGGACAACCGGCCGATCAAGACGGTCGCCTTCTATTCCAACTGGGAGCTGTCGGCTGCCCGTGCGGGTAGCGTGGTTCGGGTACTGCAGGGACGCGGCGTGAACCCGGAGCGCCTGGCGGTGATCGGTTACGGTGAGCAGCGTCCCTTGCAGAGCAACGACACCGAGCAGGGCCGCAACGCCAACCGGCGCGTGCTGGTCGTAATTCTTTCCACCCAGTTGCAACGCCGACCGGCAGATCAACAGGACATCGCCGGTCCTCTGGCTCCTGCTGCGACGCCAAACGCTGGTGCGGCGCAGGGCCTGACCACGGCCGGCACGGCGAACGCATCCACTTCCCCTACAGTCATCCCCGACGCTCCTACTCCCGGTACCGTCCCTGGAGCCGCAACCCCGCCCGCCATCCCTGGCGGGCGCTCGGCCCCGGTAGCGGGCCCTCGCCCAGGCGCGCCGGCAGAGCTGCCAAACGCGGTCGCAAGCCCCGCCGCCACAACTGTGACGCCCTCCACACCCGGCGCGCGAGTCACCGGCATGGTTCGTGCACCCTAGAACAACACAACTGCCGTTGCGCCGGAAAGCTGACAGCTGACTTTCCGCGAGCGCCTTCGGCAAGTGTGAACGCGTTCACGGGAGCAATGCTCATGACCCTGCCAGGCAACGACCTGTCCACCTTCGAAATCATTTTCGCGGCCGGCCGCGCCGTCTTTCTGTTGTTTTCTTTCATCATCGCCGCGGTCAGCTTCACCGCCTGGCGGCGCGCCGCCCGCGCGCAAACCGAGCAGGTGCTGGCACAGACCAACACCGTACTGCAGCGACTGGCCTCCCTCGAAGCGCACGTAGATGCGACCAAGGTCACAATTTCACGGCTCGGCGACCGGCTCGAGCGACCGCAGGCGGTCGCCAGCGTTGCACCCGCCCCCGGCTACCAGATGGCCATCCGGCTCGCCAAGGGCGGAGCGTCGCGCGAAGACCTCATGGCGGGGTGCGGACTGTCACTCGCCGAGGCCGAGTTGGTGCAGCGCCTGCATGGATCCTCCAGCCCGTCACGCGGCTGACCATCAAACATAACGCCAGACGTAGTCCGAACGGAACTGCGTCTATTTTCCGCAACGCACTCTCAAGGGCCTGACTGATAAGGCCGATACTGGGGCTGCAGCCGACTTAATGCCGATTGAATTTTCCATTGCCATGAACAAACGCAAGTCAGGGGCCACGACGCGAACCACCCGCCGTGGACGCGCCGCGCGCAGTACTCCGGTCGCCGGCGCCGAGAAGGCGGCCAGCGGCTCTTTTGCCGTAGCCGCGGAATGCACGGTCGCTGACGCCGGCTCGCTGAAGACCGGCCTGGCAAAACTGTTGGACCACTCGGGCATCGTCACCCTCGACATCGGCGCGGTACAGCGCATCGACACCGCCGGGCTGCAGGTCATCGCGACGTTCTTGAGAGAGCGTGAGTCCCACGGTCGCGAGGTGCAATGGCGGGGCAGCGCGCCCGCACTGCTGAACGCGGCGAAGCTCCTCGGCTTGGGCGACCTCCTCAAACTTCCGACAGCCCAACAGGCGGTCGAGACAGCACAATGACGATAGACCTGACACAATTCCACGACGCGTTCTTCGAGGAGAGCTTCGAGGCGCTCGACTCCATGGAGACCGCGCTGCTGAAGCTCGACATCGGCGCGCCCGAGCCCGAGCTGATCAACACTATTTTCCGCGTCGCGCACTCCATCAAAGGCGGTAGCGCGACATTCGGCTTTTCCGACATCGCCTCCTTTACGCACAGCCTGGAGACGCTGCTGGACGAGCTGCGCAGCGGCGGCATGCAGGTCACGCTAGCGATTTCGGATGTACTGCTGAAGTCTGTCGACGTCATGCGCGCCATGCTGCGTTCGACCCAGGCGAAGCAGCCGTTGGATATGCAGCGTGTGTCGGACCTGCAGTTCGACCTCGAGCTCATGATCGCGCAGAAGAATGCTGTGCCGGCCCCGACAGTAATGCCGGAAGCCATCGCTCACCTTGCTGCTGCCGTGCCTGCCTCGGCTGCCGCCGCGCCGTCAGCTCCGGCACCTGCCGCAGCCCCAGCACCCGAAGCCGCAACCAACACCGCGAGCCCATCCACTGCCGCAGCCAGCGCTGCGACCAACACGCCCGACGCCACTCCAGCCACCCGCGGCTGGGAAATCTCTTTCCGCCCCTACCGCGAGCTCTTCGCCCGCGGTAACGACCCGTTACGCATGCTCCGCGAGCTCGCCGAGCTGGGTGAGCTGACGGTCCATGCCGACCTGAGCGCCCTGCCCGCCTTCGCGGACCTCGAGGCACAAAGCTGCTACCTCGCTTGGAAACTCGAGCTCGCCGGCGACGTTGCCGAAGACGCCATCAAGCAGGTGTTTGAGTGGGCCGAGGGCGACTGTGACCTGGAAATCCGCAAAGCAGGCGCTGCATCGGCCGCCGGCGCCTCTGGTGCCGTTGGGACCACAGACGCCGCTGCTACTGGTGCGATTGCCACTGATCCCGCCGCCTCCGCGCCAGCCGCTGCAAGTGATGCCACTACCGCCGCAAGCTCCGCTCCGGCCGCTGGTACTGCTCCCGCTGCTGCCTCCGCCGCCGCGCCTGGATCTGACGCCGCGGTCGCCGACGCGATCCTCTCCGGCAAGGCTGCCGCGACCGCCGACGAATCCAAACACGACGCTTCCGCACCGGCCGCCACTGCGCAGACCACCGTAACGCCCGTAGCCCCCCCCGCCGGCAAGCCCGAAACAACTTCGGTATCCGCCATCGGCGACTCCGGCTCCATCCGGGTGAGCGTCGAGAAGATCGACGAGCTCATGAACACCGTGGGCGAGCTCGTGATCACGCAGGCCATGCTGAGCCAACTCGGCGCCGCCCTCGAAGGGCCGAACGCCGAGAAGCTGCGCGCCGGCCTTGCCCAGCTCGAACGCAACACGCGCGAGCTGCAGGAAAGCGTCATGCGCGTGCGCATGTTGCCCATCAGTTTCGTCTTCAGCCGCTTCCCGCGCATGGTGCGCGACATTGCCCAGCGGCTGGGCAAGCAGATCGACCTCAAGCTCACCGGAGAACAGACCGAGCTCGACAAAACCGTGCTCGAGAAAATCGGCGACCCGCTGGTGCACCTCGTTCGCAACAGCATCGACCATGGTATCGAGATGCCCGAGGCGCGTGTCGCGGCGGGCAAGCCAGCCGCCGGCACAGTTCACCTGGACGCCTGCCATCGGGGTGGCAACATCGCTGTCGAAGTCAGCGACGACGGTGGCGGACTCGACAAAGATCGCATTCTGGCGAAAGCGCGCTCGCGCGGCCTCGTTGGCCAGAACGACGTGCTCACCGACGACCAGATCCACGATTTGATTTTCCTGCCCGGATTCTCCACCGCGGAAAAGACCACCGACCTGTCGGGGCGCGGTGTCGGCATGGACGTGGTGCGCCGTAACGTGAAAGAGCTCGGCGGCAAGATCGAGCTGCGCAGCGAGCGCGGCAAGGGCTCGCGCTTCATCATCACCTTGCCGCTGACCCTCGCCATTGTCGATGGCCAGTCGGTTGCCGTCGGCGCCGAGACCTACATCATTCCGCTCATCTCCATCGTCGAGTCCATGCGACTGAAGGAGACCGGCATCAGCCGCCTGTCAGGACACAACGAGGTGTTCTCGTTCCGCGGCGACTATCTGCCCATTATCCGCCTCCACGAGCTGTTCGGCGTACAGCCGCGCACTCGCGCACTGCACGAGGGCCTGGTCGTCATCGCCGAAGGCGATGGCCGACGCGTGGGCCTGTTCGTCGATGATCTGCTCGGCCAGCAGCAGGTCGTCATCAAATCTCTGGAAGCCAACTACGGCCATGTCGAGGGTGTCTCAGGAGCCACCATCCTCGGCGACGGCTCGGTTGCGTTGATTCTCGACGTGACGGGAATCATAGCCGCCGCATCCCTGCGAGCAGCTGCCTGAACCATCAAGAGTCACATAAGCCGCAATGACAACCGAGAGGAATCAATGAGTACACCCGCGGGAAAACCCGAGCAAGCCGAAGCCGGCTCGCATCAGGTTCTGACTTTTGTGCTCGGCAACGAGACGTATGGCGTCGACATCCTGCGTGTGCAGGAAATCCGCGGCTGGTCTGCGGTGACCAAGATTCCCCATGCGCCCTCGCATGTCCTTGGCGTGTTGAACCTGCGCGGCTCGATCGTTCCGATCGTCGACCTGCGCATGCGCTTCGCCCTGGACCGGGCGGAATACACCGCCATTACCGTAATCATCGTGGTTTCGGTGGTGTCAGCGGCCGGGCGCCGTGACTTCGGCGTGGTCGTCGATGGCGTCTCCGACGTGGTCGACGTAAACACGGCGGAAGTAAAGCCGGCTCCGGAGCTCGGTTCGCGCGCCGCCACGGACTACATCCGAGGTCTGGTGTCAGTGTCCGACCGGATGGTCGTGCTGCTGGATATCGATCGCCTGATTGCGACCGACATGTCCTCGTTCTCGGGAAACCTAACTCAGGGAGAGGCAACACTGGTGGCTTCCGCCGCCTGAACGCGCCTGAACCTAGCCATGATCACTCAAGTCCTCAATCGCCTGAAGCTGTGGCAGAAACTCGGATGGCTCGTCCTTGCGATGGCCATTCCTGCCGTACTGATCGGCGTCTTCTACCTGCGCCTGGCCAACTCCCAGGTGAGCCAGGTCCGCGACGAGCTCGAAGGCGCCCGCTACCTGGAGGCCTTGAGTGCAGTTGAAAGCGAGCAACTCTCCCATCGCAGCCGCTCCTTCGCACTCCTCAGTGGCGATGCGGCTCGCAAGAACGAGGTGGTCTCGCAAGCCGATGAAGTCGAGAAGCGCATTGCCGAGATGGACGCGGTGGATGCGCAGTTCGGCAAGGCACTCGGGGTTTCTGACGACTGGCAACGCGCCAAAGCCGAGTGGGAAACGCTGAAGGGCAAAACCCTGAGCGCGTCCGCGGTCGACAACGAGACTGCCGAGTCGGCTCTCACCGAGCGCTTCCAACAGTTGACCGACCTGGCGGGCGCACGCGCCAAGACTTCGTTGGATCCGGACTTCGACACGCAAGCGCTCATCCACCTGGCCACCGACTACACGCCCAAGGCCCTGATCTACGCCGATGACATGCGTCACTTCGCCGTGAAAGCCGCTGCCAAGGGCTATCTCGGCGGCGACGATCGCATGGGCATCCAGATCTACAAGGATCGCTACCGTGCGGAAATGGAAAAGGCAGGCGCGGCCGTGGAACGCTTGCCTGCCGATCTGCGCTCGAATCTGCAGAGCGCGCTCGACAGTGTGACGGCGGCCTTCTCAGGATATGACTCGGTAGTCCAGACGAAGCTCGTCACCGCCTCCACCATGGCCACGACTGGCGCGGAAATCTACGACGCCGGTACATCGACCAACCGCGCGATCAAGCAGCTGTCGCAGCAGAGCTATGCGGCGACCGTCAAGGAGTTGAACACGCGGCTGACCTCGCTGGCCGCGCGCCGCAACGTCATCGGCGCGATCGGCTTCCTCGTGTTTTCATTCGCCCTGGTGCTGGCGTGGCTGGTAACCCGCTCACTGGTACAGCCGCTGGGCCGGGCCGTGGGGGTCTTCGGCAAGATCTCCGCCGGTCACTACGACAGTCAGATCGACACACGTGGCACGGACGAGGCAGGCCAGGTGTTGCGCGCCCTCGATGAGATGCAGACGAAGCTGCGGACGCAGATCGAGACCGAGCGTGCCGTCGCCGCCGAGAACACCCGCATCCGACAGGCACTCGACAAAGCCTCCACCAGCGTGGTGCTGGCTGACGAAAAGCATCAGATCATTTATCTCAACGACACCGCGCAAGCCAGCTTCACGCGCAATGCGCAGGAAATCCGGGCGACGTTGCCGAACTTCGATCCCGCACGCCTGCGAGGCTCGAGCCTCGACTCGCTGTCACCTGATCCGGACAGCCAGCGCCGCACGCTCGAAAACCTCAAGGGTGCCGACGTGCAGGAGCGCGTGCTGGGTGACTTCACCTTCCGCACGGTCACCAACCCGGTGGTTGGCGACCGAGGCGAGCGCCTGGGCACGGTGATGGAATGGTCGCAGCGCACGCAGGAAGTGCGAGTCGAGAAAGAGCTGCAGTCCATGATCTCCGCCATCAACGGCGGCGCTCTGGGCAAACGCATCGACGTCGCGGGCAAGAACGGCTTCTTCGAGGCCATGGCCCGTGGCATCAACCAACTCGCCGACAACCTCACCGAGGTCGTCTCGAAAGTGAAGCTCGCCGCGGAAGAAGTTCACCGTGGCGCGCAGGAAATCTCCGCCGGCAACTCCAACCTGTCGCTGCGCACCGAGGAACAGGCTGCCTCCCTCGAGGAGACGGCTTCCTCGATGGAAGAGATGACGACGACCGTCAAACAGAATGCCGACAACGCCGGCCAGGCGAATCAGCTCGCCATGGCCGCTCGCGAGCAAGCCGAACAAGGCGGCATGGTGGTCGGCAAGGCCGTGCAGGCCATGTCCGGCATCAATGACTCCGCTCGCAAGATCGCCGACATCATCGGCGTGATTGACGAGATCGCCTTCCAGACCAACCTTCTGGCGCTCAACGCCGCGGTCGAAGCCGCGCGCGCCGGCGAACAAGGTCGCGGCTTCGCGGTCGTTGCCTCCGAGGTGAGGAACCTCGCGGGCCGCTCCGCCACAGCGGCGAAGGAAATCAAAGACCTCATCCAGGACAGCGTCAAGAAGGTCGAGGACGGCTCACTGCTGGTGACCCAGTCCGGACAGACCCTCGAGCAGATTGTGCTGTCGGTGAAGAAAGTGTCCGACATCGTCGCGGAGATTGCCGCCGCCTCGCGCGAGCAGTCTCTCGGCATCGAGCAGGTCGGCCGCGCGGTCATGCAGATGGACGAGCTCACCCAGCAAAACGCTGCGCTCGTCGAGCAGGCTACCGCTGCCTCGCAAGGCATGACCACCGAGGCCGGCAACTTGAACGAGATGATGGCCCGTTACGACTTTGCCGGTGTTGCCGCCGTCGGCAATGGCATGGCGAGCACTGGGCTCAGCGCCAGCAGTGCCACCGCGACCGCGACAAAAACACACGCAACGCACGACGCCTCAGGCGATAGCCGCGGCACTGCCAGTGCCGGCGGGAAGTCACCCACAGGGCGAGCCGAGCGTCGCAAGGCCAGTCGTCCGTGGTCCAACAGAACCAACAAACCCGCAGCCGCCCCTCGACCTGAAGCGGCCGTGGCTTCTGCCACTCGTGCGCCCGTCGTTGCCGAAGCAGGCAAAGACAGCAGCGAATGGCAGGAATTCTAACGGGTCGGTACAACAAGGATCGAAGGTCATGCAGTTCCTGAATCGCTTGAAGCTCTGGCAGAAGCTCGCGCTGCTCGTCGTGGCGATGGCCGTACCGACGGCGCTGCTGGGAGTCTTCTATCTAAGTGGAGCCAACGAGCAGGTGGCTCTCGCATCGGACGAGATTGAAGGCGCGCGCTACGTGCAATCCGTCGGCGCGGTGCTTGCGGAAGCCTCCAATCACCGCAGCCGGCTGTTCGCGCTGTTGACAGGCGATGCCGCCCGTCGCGACGAGGTGAGCAGCTCCGAGGCCGAGATGGACAAGCTCGTGGGCGAAGTCAACACGAGCGACGCGAAGGTCGGCGCCCAATTCAAGGTGTCCGAGTCCTGGCAATCCATCAAGTCGGATTGGGAGCGTCTCAAGACTGAGGGACCGAAGCTCACGGCGGACGAAGCCGTGGCCCGCCACAACGCGCTCATCGACCATCTTTTCAAGCTGAGCGAGGCGCTGGCCGCCCGTTCTGGCCTGAACGTCGATCCGTCGCTGGAAACCTCGGTGCTCATCCAGATCGCCACTCACGATGTACCCGAGGCCCTGATCGCCTCCGGCAACATCCGCTGGTACGCGACTCGCGCGAGCATCAAGGGCTATCTCGGCGGCGACGACCGCATGGCCCTGCAGCTGTATCACGATGAATTTGTCGATCGCTTCGACAGTGTCGGCCGCGATCTCGACCGCGCCTCCGAAGATGCCAAGGCGAAAGTGCGACCCGCGGTGGAATCGGCGCGCAATGCGTTCACCACTGGCTATGGCACGGTGAAGGAAAAGATCATCGACGCCCAGAAGCTCGAGATCACGACCGCGGAGTTGTACTCTGCAACTCGCGACATCAGCTCGACCCTGGCACAACTCTCGGACGTCGCCTATAGCGCGATGAACGCCGCCGTCCAACAGCGCCTCACACAGGTCACCACCACGCGTAACCTGACCGCGGGCATCACGACGTTCGCCCTCGCCTTTGCGCTGACGCTGTCCTGGCTGATCACCCGCTCGTTGGCCGCTCCGCTGGCCCGTGCGATCAACGTGTTCGGCAACATCTCCGCCGGCAAGTATGACAATCAGATCGAGCGCGGTGGCACCGACGAAGCCGGCCAGGTGTTGCAGGCTCTCGATGATATGCAGGGCAAGCTGCGCACGCAGATTGAAACCGAGCGCAGCTTTGCGGCCGAGAACTCACGCATTCGCCAGGCGCTCGACAAGGTCTCCACCAGCGTGGTGCTCTGCGACGCCAACTACAAGATCATTTACATCAACGACACCGCCCAGGCGATGTTCGCTCGCAATCAGCACGAGATCAAAAAGACACTGTCGAGCTTCGATGCCGCACGACTGAGCGGTTCGGACATGAGCCAGCTGTCGACAGATCCCAGCGGCATGCGGCGCGTTCTCGACAACCTGGTCGGTACCGACACGCATGAGCGCATGCTGGGCGCCTGCACCTTGCGCTCGGTCGCCAATCCGGTGCTGAACGACCGTGGCGAGCGTATCGGCACGGTCGTCGAGTGGACGGACCGCACGCCGGAAGTCGCCGTCGAGAAGGAAATGCAGGACATGCTCTCCGCTGTCGTCAGTGGCGACGTGACCAAGCGCATCGATCTGGCCGGTAAGACCGCCTTCTTCGAGTCAATGAGCCGCGGCGTCAACCAGCTCGCCGACAACATGGCCGAGGTCGTCTCGAAGGTGAAGCAGGTCGCCGGTGAGGTTCATCGCGGTGCCGACGAGATCTCCGCGGGCAACGCCAACCTGTCGCAGCGCACCGAAGAGCAGTCTTCGTCGCTGGAGGAAACGGCGTCCTCCATGGAAGAGATGACCACGACCGTCAAACAGAATGCCGACAACGCCGGCCAGGCGAATCAGCTCGCCATGGCCGCGCGCGACCAGGCGGAGAAAGGCGGATCGGTCGTCAACCAGGCCGTCAAGGCGATGGCGGACATCAACGATGCCTCGAAGAAGATCGCCGACATCATCGGTGTGATCGACGACATCGCCTTCCAGACCAACCTTCTCGCGCTGAACGCTGCGGTGGAAGCCGCACGCGCCGGCGAGCAGGGCCGCGGCTTCGCGGTCGTCGCCAGCGAGGTCCGCAGTCTCGCGGGCCGCTCGGCAACGGCGGCGAAAGAGATCAAAGAGCTCATCCAGGACTCGGTCAAGAAAGTCGAGGACGGTTCGGTGCTGGTCACCCAGTCGGGCCAGACCCTCGAGAAGATCGTGGCTTCGGTGAAGAAGGTCTCCGACATCGTCGCCGAGATCGCCGCCGCCTCGCGTGAGCAGTCCTCCGGAATCGAACAGGTCAATCGCGCCGTCATGCAGATGGACGAGTTGACTCAGCAAAACGCCGCGCTGGTCGAACAGGCCACCGCCGCCTCGCAGGCAATGGCCGAGCAGGTGCGCGGACTCAACGAGATGCTGGCCCGCTATCGCGTGGCCGAGGGCGCCTTCATTGCAGCCAACACAAACAATGCCGCCGCGCACGCCAGCGTGTCGGCAGCCCCGAGCCGCGCTGAGCGCCGGGGAAGCAGCCGCCCTTGGGCTGGCAAAACGGGCAACTCCCCGGCCGCCCCCGCGGCGGCGGAAGAGTCACCCACACGTGCGGCGAGCGCACGCGCAGCCAGCAACGGCGCGGACACTGATTGGCGGGAGTTTTGACATGAGCAGCGGGACAATCAACGGAGAGCGGCGATGGCCCGGATACTAGCAGTAGATGACTCGGCGGCGATGCGCCAGATGGTGGGCATTACGCTCGCCGGCGCGGGTCACCAGGTGGAGCAGGCTATCGATGGCTGCCAGGCCCTGGAAATCGCCGAAAAACAGAAGTTCGATCTCGTGATCACCGACGTGAACATGCCGAATATGGACGGCATCACGCTGGTGCGCGAGTTGCGCAACCGCGCAAGCTACAAGTACGTGCCACTCCTGGTGTTGACGACAGAAGCGACTACTGAGCGCAAGCAACAAGGGAAGGCGGCGGGGGCGACTGGTTGGCTTGTGAAACCCTTCAACCCCGAGAGGCTGTTGGCGACGGTCGCCAAAGTGCTCGGCTAGTTTCTTCACCACACCTACGATACGAGGATAGATCAATGAAAAACATCAAGAGGATGCTCGCGGCCGCGACTGTCGCTTACTGCGTGAGCCTGGCGGCGCAGGCGGACTGCGTGTTGCCCCCGCCGCCGAGCAAGGTCCCCGACGGCAAGACCGCGAGTGAGCAGGAAATGGTCACGGCGATGCAGACGTTGAAGGAATACAACGGCGACGTCGAGACTTATCTGAAGTGCATCGACTTCGAGGCGAAGCAGAACCGCATGAGCGGCGGCGACCAGGAAAAGCTGCACAACGCTGCAGTGGACCAGTTGCAGAAGATCGCCACCAAGTTCAACGAGCAGGTCCGCACCTTCAAGTCGAAGAGCGGCTGATCGCCTTGCCGCAACTGGTAGGGTTGCGGGAATGCCAACAACCCCGGCGCGGTGAGCACGCCCGCGCCGGGTCTCCTTGACGCGCATAGGAGGAATGCACGCCAGGAGCGGAAAGCCGAAGGTGATTTGCTGAAGAATCATGAAGCGAGATCCAGACTTTGCGCGTCCATCGGACGCTCCGGCCGAAAAAAGGACAACAGTCGACGTGCCCCCTTCGAATGCTGCGGCGCATGACCCACGAGGCGGTCACGCCGCCGCCGATGTCACCGGCAGACTGCGAGCACTGCGTACCCGTTCCGAGCCAGCCAGCCCTGTCGAGGCGGCCGCCGCACTCATCGAGCTGTGTCTGCACGAGTCGAATGGCCCGGTGGAGGACATGAGCGGCGCGCTCACGCGCATGGCCCAACTGGTGCAAAGCGACAAGCCGCTGGAACGTACCCAACTGGCGCGCGATGTGGCCGTTTGCATCGAGAGCCTGCAATTCCACGACCGCCTCACCCAGCAGCTCACCCAGGTGCGCGATCTGCTGGCGACGCTGGCCTTCAGCAACGTCCCCACCGGTGTGGCAGGGCGTCCGCTCGAGGGCGACTCACACAACTGGCAGGTGCTGGTGGAAAACCTGCGCGCCCGTTTTACTTCCGAATCCCACCGGATTCTATTCAACCTGCTGCTGCCCGATTCCGGAGGCCGCGCCAACATACCCGCGCTGCACGCCAACGAAGGCAGCGTCGAGTTGTTCTGACAGACACCGACCATGATCTCAAGTCAGCTCCGCGAAGCCCTCTGCGCCCCTCGGACGCGCGAATTCGCCTTCGGCAACGAGGACTTCGAGGCATTGCGCAAGCTCGTCAAGGACCTGACCGGGATCAATCTCTCCGACCAGAAGCGCGAGCTCGTTTACGGGCGCCTGGCGCGGCGCCTGCGCGCGCTGCACCTGCGCACCTTCGCCGAATATCGCGAGTTGCTCTCGAGCGACGGTGGCCAGGAAATCGGCGAGCTCTGTAACGCCATCACCACCAACCTGACCTCGTTCTTCCGCGAAGCGCACCACTTCGACTATCTGCGCGAGCAGGTGTTGCAGGCTCGGGCCGCGAACCGTAGTGCCAGCCGCCGCATTCGTATCTGGTCCGCGGGCTGCTCGACGGGCGAGGAGCCGTACTCGCTTGCCATGACGGTGACGGAGGCCATTCCCGATCTGCGCTCGTGGGACATCAAAATCCTGGCGACCGATCTGGACTCTGACGTGCTCGCCAAGGCGCAGCGTGGCGTGTATGCCGCCGAGCGTGTACGCGGCATCGGCCCGCAGAGACTGTCACGTTTTTTCGTGGAGCGGCGCGGTCGCGAGGGTGCCGGTTATGAGGTGATCCCCGAGCTCGCCTCGCTCATCACTTTCCGACAGCTCAATCTCATGCACAGCCTGCCGATGAAGGGACCATTGGATGTCATCTTCTGCAGGAACGTCGTGATCTACTTCGATAAGGATACCCAGCGCGAGCTGTTCAGCCGCGTAGCGCACCTGCAGCGCCCCGGCGACCTGCTGTGTCTAGGCCACTCCGAGAGTCTGTTCAAGGTGTCGGAGAGCTACGCCCCCATCGGCAAGACGATCTACAGGCGTTGTTGACATGCGAGCTTATCTGAACAGGTCCGCCCCGGTCGATCCGATCCCGATGCTGCCCGCGTTCGCGCACATGCAGCGTCACTGGGATCCCGAGAACGAGCGCTGGAGCGTCAAGATTCTGCCGGGCGAGTACTACGTGACCAAGGGCGATGAGGCCGTGACCACCGTGTTGGGGTCATGTATCTCCGCCTGCGTGCGCGATCCGAAGATCAACGTGGGCGGCATGAATCACTTCATGCTCCCGGAAGACAAATCCGTCGGACCCAACAACTGGCTCGATCCATCGGTGGGCCTGGCGACGCGCTACGGCTCGTACGCGATGGAAAGCCTCATCAACGACCTGCTGAAGCTCGGCGCCACGCGCGACCGCCTGGAAATCAAACTGTTCGGCGGCGGCCGCATCCTGCAGGGCATGACGGACGTCGGCGAGCGCAACATCACCTTCATCAAGGACTACATACAGCTTGAGGGGCTGCGCATCGCCGCCGAAGACATGGGCGGCTCGAACCCTCGCAAGGTGATCTATTTTCCGGCCAGCGGGCGCTGCAAGTTGCGCAAGCTGCCACCGGTCGAAAACCGCATCATCAGTCACCACGAGCAGCTGTACCGCGAAAGCCTGCGCACTCAGGTCGCGGACGGTGGCGACGTCGATCTGTTCGAATAGGCACAACAAACATGACGAGCCCTGCCTCCCAAGCTTCCGCCAACCGGCGCATCCGCGTCCTCATCGTGGATGACTCCGCGCTGGTGCGCAGCCTTTTGACCGATATCCTGCGGGCCGACCCTGGTATCGAAGTGGTCGGTGTCGCCAGCGATGCGCACTTTGCCCGCGAGAAGATCAAACAGCTCAACCCCGACGTCCTGACGCTCGATGTCGAGATGCCGAAAATGGACGGCCTCACCTTCCTGAAGAACCTGATGCGCCTGAGGCCAATGCCGGTGGTCATGGTGTCTTCGCTCACCGAGCGCGGCGCAGATGTCACGCTGGACGCCCTCGCTCTGGGGGCGGTGGATTACCTGTCCAAGCCGAAGATCGATCTCGCGGCGACCCTGAAAGACTACGGCGACGAGCTCATCGAGAAAATCCGCGCCGCCTCAAAGGCGAGCGTGCGTGCGTTGGATCCCCGCCGCGCGGCGACCATCGCGGTGAAGGCCGCTCACAGTACGGACGCCGTGCTGCCGAAGGGGGCGCCACCTAAACATCTGCGCACCACCGATCGCATCATCGCGATCGGAGCCTCCACCGGCGGTACGGAAGCCATCAAGGAAGTGCTCATACGACTGCCGCCGGACACCCCGGGTGTGGTCATTGCACAGCACATTCCAAAAGCTTTCAGCGGCCCGTTCGCCAAGAGGATGAACGACTGCTGCCACGTGACGGTGTATGAAGCACAAGACGGCCAGCAGGTACTCCCCGGACACGCCTACATCGCCCCGGGCGACAAACATCTGATGGTGGTACGCGATGGCGCGCGTTATGTGTGCCGCCTCGACGACGGTGTGCCGGTCAACCGCCACAAGCCCTCGGTCGACGTCCTATTCCGCTCGGTTGCCCAGAACGCGGGCCGTAACGCGATTGGAGTCATTCTCACCGGCATGGGGAAGGATGGCGCCCGCGGACTGAAAGAGATGCTGGATGCCGGCAGCCGCACCATCGCCCAGGACGAGGCGACCAGCGTGGTCTGGGGAATGCCAGGTGAGGCTGTCGCCCTCGGTGCCGCCCAGCACGTTCTGGGGCTCGAAAATGTGGCGGGAAAGGTACTCGCTCTCGCCGACGCAATGGATATCACGCGCGGCGCGCAAGAGGCGTGAACCCGTTACGGGACTTAATGCTCGCCTGGACGGAGGATAAGACGCCACCGATCCACGAGGGAATCTGATGAATACTGCTGCCGCCCAAGCTCCGAAGCCCATCGACGCGGAGGCCTTTGCCTTCGTACAGGGGCTGGCCTCCGAGCTATCCAAGGGCAAGGTGGACCTCCCCAGCTTTCCGGACATCGCGCTGCGCGTCCGGCAGATCCTGGCGGATGAGAACGTCACCCAGGAGCAGGTCGTGCGCGTGGTCGGCTCCGAGCCGGCGCTGGCCGCCCGCCTGCTGCAAATCGCTAACTCCGCTGCCCTCAACTTTACCGGCAAAGCGATCACCGAGCTGCGTACGGCCATCAACCGCATGGGCCACAACATGGTGCGCAGCGCCGCCATCGCTTTCGCGATGTCGCAGCTGAAGAAGGTCGACTCTCTGAAGGGCCTCGAGGAGCCGCTCGACACGCTGTGGAAGAACAGTGCTGCGGTCGCGGCTATGTCGCACGCCGTGGCACGGCGCTTCAGCAAAGTAAATCCGGACACGGCCATGCTCGCTGGTTTGCTGCATGGCATTGGCAAGCTGTACATCCTCACCCGCTCGAGCAAGCACCCCGCCCTGTTCGCCGACCAGGCGACCTACAACCAGATCGTGCGCGACTGGCATAGCGCGGTATCCAAGGCGCTGCTCGAGAACTGGGACATGGCCGAGGAGATCGTCGGCGCGGTCAGCGACTATGAGGACATGGAACGCGATTCCGGCGGCGCGGTCGATCTGACTGACGTGCTCACGGTGGGCAACCTGTTGGCGGCCTTCAAAGAGCACCCCGAAACGATTGAAATCAACATGCACGACGTCGCCGCGTGCAAGCGCATGAACATCGATCGGGCCACCTATGAGAAACTGATCGACGAATCGGAAACCGAAATTGACGCCCTGAGACAGGCGCTGGGCGTGTAATAAGCAGCACGTATGACCGCACAAGCTTCATCAAGCGATGTTCACAACGGGAACGAAGGCGAAGACGTCTCCTTCACCTTCGTGCAAGCACTCGCGGCCGAGCTCTCCGGCGGCAAGGTCGAGCTACCCGGCTTTCCCCACATCGTCATGCAGGTGCAGCGTGTTCTTTCCGATGACACCGCCGACGCCTCGCGCATCGTAAGGGTCATCGGCGGCGAACCCGTCCTGGCTGCGCAGCTCGTGCGCATGGCGAACTCCGCAGCCCTGAACCCGACGCGCACTCCTGTCACCGACCTGCGCACCGCCGTAGCCCGAGTTGGACTCGACACGGTCCGCACGGCAACCATCGCGTTCGCTGTCCAACAGTTGCGTGATGCTCCTGCCCTGCGCGGCCTGGAAAAGCAGCTCGGCCAGCTGTGGCGCCATAGCGTGCAGGTGGCGGCGTTGAGTCACTCGGTCGCACGTCGGTTGACCAGCGTCAACGGCGACACGGCGATGCTCGCGGGTCTCCTGCAGGGCATCGGCAAGTTGTACATCCTCACCCGCGCTAGCCGTCACCTCTCCCTCTTTGCCGATCCCCTCGCCTACCAGACGATCGAGCACGACTGGCACCTGAGCATTGCCGCTGCGCTGCTCGAAAACTGGGGAATTGCCGATGAGATTGTGCAGGCCGTGCACGACTCGGAGAACTTTGACCGTGAGCCGCGCGGCGGTGCGAACCTGACCGACGTGCTGGTGGTTGCCACCCTGCTCTCGGATCTCCAGGGCGAGCCGGAGGTGCTGCGGGCGCAGACGCAATGCTCGAAGCCCCTGCAGCGGTTGCGGCTCGACTACAAGGCCTGTGAGAACTTCCTGAAGGAATCGGCGCAGGAGATTGCTGCGCTGCGCGACGCGCTGGGCTAAAAGTCAGGCCGCGCCTAACACCCGCCCCGGTCTCGTCGGCGCCGTCGACCCATCCGCGCCATACGTATCGGCTCTGGCAGGACGCCCTGTCAGCGCACCCAACAAACCCTCCACCCTTTTCAACTTCGCGGCCACCATCGTGCCGTTGCGATCATTCAGATCGCGACAGTCGGCGGCGCGCCTGGCGCATTCACGCAGGCTGGAGACCAGGGTGCCCTGCGGATCGCACCAGACCAGGAGGCGCTCCAGGCCGGCGAAATCCGGTGAATAACCGTGCATGCTACAAAGAGAGCGGCGGTGCTCTTCCAGACGTGCCAGAGCTCCCATGCGCTCCTGGCGGGCGAGAACAGTCCTTTCCAACGCCACGGCATCCCTGGAGCCCAACACCTCGTACTCGCGCTCCAGCAGCGAGTGCAACTCGCTCAGGAGCCCGGCCTCCTCTGCCAGCACTTCCGCGAGATGCTCGCGGCAGACATCCTGGTCCATGGTTGTGGCGTCCACGGCTTACGCGTCCGGATCAGGATCCGCGTCCGATCCGGACCCGTTAGGCAGGTCCTTCAGCGCCTTCTCAATCTGCACGAGCTGATCGGCGATATGTTGGGAATTGACGGAATAGGTTCCCTGCTCGATGGCATTGCTGATCTGCGCCACCCGCGCGTCATTGATCGCGGGGAGGTCGCGAATCGCCTGCTCGAGTGTCGCGAGCTGCCGGGCAGTGCCGGTGATCTCGACATTCTCGCGCGAGCTGCCATCGAAATTCTGAGCCGCGCCCGTTGCCGCATCCTGCGGACGCTGCACAGCGCGGCCGGCACCAATGGCGGTGCTGGGGCTGCTGCCGTCGACTCCTCCGATTTTGCTGGCCACGGAATTTCTCCCAGGGTCTCTCTACGGAAGGTATCGGCCCGGGAGGGGAGGACTTTAGGGCCCGAAAACGGAATTTCGTCGCTGATTGTGCAACTGCGTTATGGAACTTCAGATTATGTCGAAGGCCCCAAGTCGCGCCGCAGGCGCTTCGTGGGATTCCCCCCACTGCGTTTCGGTCACGCGCGGGTCTGCCCGCTCTCAGGCTTCGGCGGCCAACACCCGACCAACGCTACCTTGACCATACGAGCCATTGCGGCGATAGGTCAGTGTCTCGCGCGTACTTTGCAGAAGGGATCCGAGCCGCGCCCGGACGTGCTGCAATTGTGTGCTCACCAGCGCGCCGTTGCGATCGTTCAGCACCTTGCAGTGAGTCGCGGCAGCGGCAACCTCAGACCACCGCGTAGCCAGGACCCCCTGCGGGTCGCACCAACGCAGCAGCTTCTCCAGACCTTGCGCGTCGAGCGACAGATTCAGGGCGCGGCACATGGTGCGCCGCTCCTCATCGACACGGGATATCCGACCCACACAGCGCTGGCGCTCGTTAATGGCAGCCTCCAGATTGACGACGTCCCCCGCCGCCAGCAGGCCATGCTCACGCTCGAGCAGCTCGCCAAGTTCCATGAGTCCGCTGGATTCCTCGGAAATCAGCTTACTCATGCGCTCGCGAACTTGTGCCGGATCCATACGATCACTCCTCATGCGCTAAAGCGCAACCTTCTCTGCGGGTCGAAGCGACCCGCGAAATTTAGCCGTCGCTGCGCGCCGGGTAAGAAAATCTCTTCGCATTACGTCTCACCACCCGATCTGCGCCAGTGCGTTATCGGACTGCATGAGTCCGCTGGCGATGGCGTCGGCCGAAATGGTGTAAGACCCATCCGCGAGCGCCTGGCTGACGCGGGCCACTTTGCCCGAATCGATGGGCGACAGGCCGCTGAGCGTCTGACCGAGCGCCGCGAGGCGCGAGGCAGTGCTGGTGATCTGCACCTGGTCCGCGCTCCCGGACTGCGGATTGGAAGAAGTGGTGACGGCACCTGTAGTGCGCGTCGCCGGTTGGGTGGTGCGTTGCGTCTCGACGGACCCTGCGCCGTTCCCCGAGAAACCATTAATTGAGCTGGCCATCTGCGGCCCTCCGTTTGGCGATCTGCGAACCAGTTATCGACGCCTCACGAAGAAACTGTAGTGGCCGTCTCAAATCACAGACAACATAACGCGGTGTCATTGAGCAACCCGTACCAGATCAGGCCCTTCCACCACGCCCTCAACGACTTTCAGCGAGCTGAGGTTCTGTACCTTCAGCCGCGTACCGCCCGCGGCATCCGCCAGAGCCCGTCCCGCGGCACGCACCTCAATACCGCCGGCTGAAGCGATCAAGGTCACATCCTGACCGTGCTTGATCACCATATCCGCCTTGAACATGTCCATGGTCAGAGTCGTACCCATGGGAAGCGGCCGGCTCGTGGTTCGCGCGTGCAGGTCGCTCACGTCAGTCAGAAAGGCGGTGGCGAGCCCAGTCACCTTACGCGCCTCGACGTTTACGTCTTCGGAAGTGAGATGTGCGTCACGCGGCACAGGATGTTTGAGAACGAGAATCGAAATACGGCTTTCAACTGTGACAGGCACATACACTGTCCAATGAACCGGGCCGTCACAACCGACGCCCACCATAGAACGTGCCTGCAGTGTGGCCCCGGACGGCAGTTGCGCGTGCATTCCGCCCGTACAGCGAACAAGGCGCAAACGCGGGTCCAGAGTGCCTGCGGTGATGCCAGCTATGCTGGCTTCGCGCGGAAGCTGCGATTTGACGAATGACTCGGCCGCCGCGCGAATCGCATCCGTCGACTCGATCCGGGCCTCTTGAGCCGTCGCGGCCGAAATCCACGCAATCAGCACCAGAGTGATGAATACAAAGACCAACTCCGCCGGGAAGCGGCGCGTGCGCTGACGGTTTTCTGTCGCGTGTCTAGCCATACGCGATACGGTGCAAGAGGCGGGCCAGCGAGGGTTATCGCGAGCACCCCCGCGCGAGATTCGGCTTGTGTCGCGCGCATTGCGCGCTCGCA
>Ga0134126_10000562_pt1 | contig 47092 bp, 47 predicted proteins | sample KB31752_FD_96881 | JGI IMG/M metagenome (GOLD analysis project Ga0134126, IMG submission 96881) | Terrestrial soil microbial communities with excess Nitrogen fertilizer from Kellogg Biological Station, Michigan, USA - KB3-175-2 | ecosystem: Environmental > Terrestrial > Soil > Unclassified ...
CGGCGGCCACGGCGACCTGTTGGCCTGGACGGCCACAGGGTGGTTGGTCTGCCAGGTCGAGGACGCCGGGCGGCTGCCCGTCCCGGTGACCGATCCGAAGCCTCCGCCGGCCGGGGCCACCCGTGGGCGCGGGCTGTGGATGGTCAGCCAGCTGGTGGACCTGCTGCAGATCCGGTCGGTGCCGGCAGGCACCTCGATCCGGGTTCTCATGCGACTGACACCGGTGTAGTTACAAGCCTGTTATCCCTGATCACAGGCGTATACAGCAGCAACAGGGGTACCATTTCGGCTATGCCGCCGCGCACCGTCTGGACCGGGTCCCTCAGCTTCGGGCTGGTGAACGTCCCGGTCGGCCTCTACCCGGCCACCACCGACAAGTCGGTCCACTTCAACCAGTTCGAAGAGGGCACCACCGACCGGATCCGCTACCGGAAGGTCAACGAGCGGACCGGCGAGGAGGTCCCCGGCCACCGGATCGTCCGCGGCGTCGACGTCGGCGGCGGTGAGTACGTGATGGTGACCGACGAGGAACTGGAGGCGTCGGAGCCGGAACGGTCCCACGACGTCGAGGTGATCGGCTTCGTCGACCTGGACGACATCGACCCGATGTACTTCCGGAGCTCGTATTACATGGCGCCGACGCCCAAGGGGCCGGACAAGGCGTACGCCTTGCTGCGGACGGCCATGCAGCGGTCCGGCAAGGTGGCCATCGCCACGCTGATCATGCGGAACAAGGAGTACCAGGTGGCCATCCGGCCCAGCGGGGACGGCCTGGTCCTCGAGACCCTGTACTTTGCCGACGAGATCCGCGAGCCCGGTCACGACCTGCCGGCCCTGCCGGACGCCAGCGTGGTCAGCGACCGGGAGCTCGAGGTGGCTGACCTGCTCATCGACGCCATGGCCATGGAGTGGGACCCGACCGAGTTCCACGACACCCACCGCCAGGCGCTGATGGACCTGATCGAGCGGAAGCGGGACGGCGAGACCATCGTCACCGGGGACCTCGCCCCGAAGGCTCCGGTCGTCGACCTGATGGCCGCCCTGGAAGCCAGCATGCAGTCCACCGGTCAAGGCCGCCAACGGGCGGCCGCTCGCATGGAGCGGTCGGGGGTCACCACCGTCCGGGTGCCGACCCCCGACGAGTCCGACCGGTCCGAGTCGGAGGACGCGGCCCCGAAGGCGGCCACCCCGAAGCGGTCGGCGAAGCGGGCCACCGGCCGGTCGACGCCGCCCACCAAGCCCGCCGCCGCCAAGCCCGCCGCCGCCAAGCCCGCCGCCACCAAGCCGTCCACCTCCCGGACCACCACCGCCAAGAAGTCGGCTCCGGCCAAGACGGCGGCCGCCAAGTCCGTACCGGCGAAGGGGTCGTCGGCGGCCGGGAAGCCGGCCGGGGACCCTGCCGGGGACCAGGCGCCGGCCAAGGCTCGGACGGCGCCGGCGAAAGCCCGGACGACCAAGAAGACCTCGGCCAAGTCCCTCCGACGCGCCTCGTAGCCCGCGCCTCGTAGGCTTCGGCTCGTCCGGCGGAGGCCGGGCCGGGGTGACGACCGGAGGAACAGGACGATGGGCGCGGAGTCCGAGCGGGTCAAGGGGTTCGGCAAGCTGGAGGACGGCCTCCTGCAGGCCAGTGACTGGTACCACTGGGGGCCGTATCTGAGCGAACGGCAGTGGGGGACGGTCCGGGAGGACTACAGCGCCGACGGGGAGGCGTGGACGTACCTTCCCCACGACTGGGCGAGGTCCCAGGCGTACCGGTGGGGCGAGGACGGCCTGGCCGGGTTCTCAGACGTCTACCAACAGCTGTGCCTCGGGCTGGCCCTGTGGAACGGGCGGGACCCCATCCTCAAGGAGCGGCCCTTCGGGCTGACCGGGGCGGAGGCCAACCACGGGGAGGACGTCAAGGACTACTGGTGGTACCTCGACGCCGTGCCCAGCCACGCCTGGAACCGTTGGCGGTACCACTACCCCCAGCGGGCGTTCCCCTACGGCGACCTGGTGGACGAGAACCGCCGGCGGACGAAGCTGGACCCGGAGTACGAGCTGTTGGACACCGGGGTGTTCGACGACGACCGCTACTGGATCGTCGAGGTCCACTACGCCAAGGCGGATCCCCACGACCTGCTGATGGCCGTCCAGGTGACCAACGCCGGACCGGACGCCGACACCCTGCACGTGCTGCCGTCGGCCTGGTTCCGGAACACGTGGTCGTGGGACCACAACGCCCCCCGGCCGGACATGGCGGCGACGGGTCCGGCGTCGGTGGCCGTCGACCACCCGGTCCTGGGCAACCTGGAGCTGGTGGCCGCGCCGGGGCCCGACGGGCAGGACCCGACGGTGCTGTTCTGCGAGAACGAGACCAACCACGGTCGGCTGTACGGGGTGGCGTCCAGCCCGGCGTACCCGAAGGACGGCATCAACGACCACGTGGTCGCCGGCCGGCCGACGGTGAACCCGGCCGGCCACGGCACCAAGTGCGCCTTCTGGTACCAGGTCACCGTCGAGCCGGGGGCCACGGTGGAGCTGCGGCTACGGCTGCGGCCGGCGATCTCGAACGAGGAGGCGACGACGACCAAGAAGGGGAAATTGCCCAAGCCGTTCGGGACAGGGTTCCGCGAGGTGATGGCCGACCGGCGGCGGGAGGCCGACGAGTTCTACGCCGAGCTGACCTCGCCGGAGACGACGGCGGACGAGGCGATGGTGATGCGGCAGGCGTTCGCCGGGATGCTGTGGAGCAAACAGCTCTACTACTACGACGTCGACCGCTGGCTGACCGGGGACCCGACGCAGCCGAAGCCGCCGACGTCGCGGCTCACCGGCCGGAACGCCCGGTGGCGGCACTTCGACGCCTTCGACCTGATGTCGATGCCGGACAAGTGGGAGTACCCGTGGTTCGCCGCCTGGGACCTGGCGTTCCACACGGTGACCCTGGCCCACGTCGACCCGGCGTTCGCCAAGTACCAACTGGTGCTGCTCTGCCGGGAGTGGTTCCAGCACCCCAACGGGGCCCTCCCGGCGTACGAGTGGGACTTCGGCGACGTCAACCCACCGGTGCAGGCGTGGGCGGCGTTGGAGGTGTTCATGGTCGACGGGGGCCGGGACTTCGACTTCCTCAGCCGGATCTTCGACAAGCTGATGGTCAACTTCACCTGGTGGGTCAACCGGGAGGACGTCAACGACGACAACGTCTTCGAGGGCGGGTTCCTGGGCCTCGACAACATCGGGCCGATCGACCGGTCCCACCTGCCGGTGGGCAACGTCCTGGAGCAGTCGGACGCCACCGGCTGGATGGCGTCCTACGCCCTGGCCATGACCGCCATGGCCACCGTGCTCAGCCTGGGCGGCCGGCGGCCGGGAGGGGACGACCTGGTGGTCAAGTTCGCCGAGCACTTCGCCGCCATCCGCGACGCCATGGACACCCAGGGGCTGTGGGACGACGTCGACGGGTTGTTCTACGACCGGCTCACCACCGCCGACGGGACGACGGTGCCGGTGAAGGTGCGGTCGATGGTCGGCATCATCCCGATGCTGGGGGCCGCCAGCGTCGACGAGGGGGCCCTGGAGCAGGCCTTCGTGGTGTCGAAACGGTTCGCCGACCTGCTGGCCCGGGAGGGGTTCGCCGACGCCGCCACCCTGGCCGAGGCCGGACGGCTGCGCGGCGAGCCGGGCAGCCGGCGGTTGCTGCTGGGGGTGGTCGGCGTCGACCGGCTCCAACGGATCTTCACCCGGCTGTTCGACGAGAACGAATTCCTCGGCCCGTACGGCCTGCGGGCGATCTCGGCGTACCACCGGGAGTCCCCCTACGAGCTCAAGGTGGAAGGCCTCGAGGCCCGGATCGACTACGAGCCGGCCGAATCTACCACCGACATGTTCGGCGGGAACTCCAACTGGCGGGGTCCGTTGTGGTTCCCCCTCAACCACCTGGTGGCCGGCGCCCTGGAACGCTACGACCGGTTCTTCGGCGACGAGCTCCTGGTGGAGTACCCCACCGGTTCCGGCCGACATCTGCGGCTGGGGGAGATCGCCCAGGACCTGCGGACCCGGCTGGTGTCCATCTTCCTCCGCGACGACGCCGGCCGCCGTCCGGTCTTCGGCACGGCGACGAAGCTGCAGGAGGACCCGGCCTGGAGGGACAACCTCACCTTCAACGAGTACTTCCACGGCGACACCGGCGCCGGCCTCGGCGCCTCGCACCAGACCGGCTGGACCGGCCTGGTCGCTGACGCCATCCGCCGCCGGCACCATACGTTCACCTTCATCGGCGACCTCCTCCCCCGGCCGGGCGGCAACGGCAGCGCCCCAGCCGGGACCGGCGCCAACGAAGCCGGCGCTGCAGAAGCCGAGGGCGTCCGATGACCGCCCCGTCGGCTTCGGCCCCGGGCCAGCCGTTCCCGCTGGGGGCCACCCCCGACGCGGCGGGCACCAACTTCGCCGTCCGGGTCGGCGGGGCCGACGGGGTGGACCTGTGCCTGTTCGACGCCGCCGGCGTCGAGACCCGGGTCCCGCTGGTGGACCGCCACGGGGACGTCTGGCACGGCCACGTCCCCGGGGTCGCCCCCGGCCAGGCCTACGGCTACCGGGTCGACGGTCCCTACCAGCCGGCGGAAGGACTGCGCCAACCCGGCCAAGCTGCTCCTCGACCCGTACGCCCGGGCGACCACCGGGGCCGTCCGGTTCGGCCCCGAGGTGCTCGGCCACCGCCAAGACGACCCGACGACCCCGAGTGACCTGGACTCGGCCGGATCGGTTCCCCGGAGCCTGGTGGTCGGCCTCGGTCTCCCCCGGGGCGATCGACCGCGACCCCGGTACGGGCTGGCCGAGTCGGTGTTCTACGAGGTCCACGTCAAGGGGTTCACCATGGCCCACCCGGACGTGCCCGAAGCCCTCCGGGGGACGTACGCCGGGCTGGCCCACGAGGCGGCGCTGGCCCACCTGGTCGACCTCGGGGTCACCACGGTGGAGTTGCTGCCGGTCCACCAGCACGTCCCCGAAGCCTTCCTCGGCGGACGGGGACTGACCAACTACTGGGGCTACAACACCATCGGCTACTTCGCCCCCCACGACGAGTACTCCGCCGAGGTCCGGGCCGGCCGCCCCGGCGGGCAGGTGGCCGAATTCCGGGCCATGGTCGACGCCCTCCACGACGCCGGGCTGGAGGTGGTGCTGGACGTGGTGTTCAACCACACCGCCGAAGGCGACCAGGACGGGCCGACGCTGTGCTTCCGCGGGCTCTACAACGACGCCTACTACCGGCTTTACCCCGAAGACCCATCCCGCTACGAGGACAGCACCGGGTGCGGCAACACGGTGAACGTCAGCCACCCGGTCAGCCTGCAGCTGGTGATGGACTCGCTGCGGTACTGGCTGACGGAGATGGGGGTGGACGGCTTCCGGTTCGATCTGGCCCCCAGCCTGGCCCGGGACGACCGCGGGTTCGACCGGGCGGCGGCGTTCCTCGACACCGTCGGCCAGGACCCGGTGGTGGCCCGGGCGAAGCTGGTGGCGGAGCCCTGGGACGTCGGGCAGACCGACAGCTACGAGCTGGGACGGTTCCCCCCGCTGTGGCGGGAGTGGAACGGCCGCTACCGCGACACGGTCCGGGACTTCTGGCGCAGCCACGACGGCCTGCTCGGCGATTTCGCCCAACGGCTGACCGGTTCGGCCGACCTGTTCGGCGGCGACGGCCGGCGACCGACGGCGTCGGTCAACCTGGTGACCGTCCACGACGGGTTCACCCTGGCCGACCTGGTGTCCTACGACCACAAGCACAACGAGGCCAACGGCGAGGACAACCGGGACGGCACCGACGACAACCGGTCCTGGAACTGCGGGGCCGAAGGGCCGACGGACGACCCGGTGGTGTTGGCGCTGCGGCGCCGGCAGCAGCGGGCCATGCTGGCCACCCTCCTGCTCTCCCAGGGGGTCCCCCTGTTGCTCGGCGGCGACGAACTGGGGCGGACCCAACGGGGCAACAACAACGCCTACTGCCAGGACGACGACCTGACCTGGTTCGACTGGTCGGCCGTCGACGCCGACCTGCTGGCCTTCACGAGGCGACTGATCGCCCTGCGGAGGGGCCACCCGGCCCTCCGCCGCCACCGGTTCCTCGACGGCTCCGCCGCCGGGGCCCTGCGCTGGTCCACCCCGGCGGGCGACGAGATGTCCGCCGCCGACTGGGCGGACCCCGAGGCGCGGGCGGTCACCCTGTACCTCGACGGCCACGCCGCCCCCGACCGCGACGACGAAGGCCGGGCGATGGTCGACGACGACTTCGCCCTCCTCGTCAACGGCTGGTGGGAACCCCTCACGTGCACCGTCCCGCCGGCCCGGCCGGGCCGACGATGGGTCGGCGAGGTCGACACCTTCGACCCGACCACCCCCCCGGCCGTCGACCCCACCGCGGGCTCGGCGGGGACCGTCGTCGTCGGCCCGAGGTCGCTGGTCCTCCTCCGGTCGGCCCCAGCCGAAGGGTGAACCGGATCGTCAGGGGTGGGCGGGCAGGCCGAGGTGGCCGGCGATGAGCATCCGCTGGACCTCCGAGGTGCCTTCCCCGATCTCGAGGATCTTGGCGTCCCGGTAGAACCGGCCGACCGGGGTGTCGTTCATGAACCCGTAGCCGCCGAAGATCTGGGCGGCTTCCCGGGCGTTGGCCACCGCCGCCTCCGAGGCCACCAGCTTGGCGATGGCGGCCTCCCGCTTGAACGGCCGTCCGGCGACCAGTCGGGCGGCGGCGTCGCGCCACGCCAGCCGGGCGACGTGGGTCCGGGCGTCCATGTCGGCCGCCTTGAACTGCAGCACCTGTGATTCCCCGATCTTGTGGCCGAACGCTTCGCGGTCGCCGAGGTACCGGACGCACTCGTCGACGCACCCCTGGGCCAGCCCGACGGACAGGGCGGCGATGGCGATGCGGCCCTCGTCGAGGATCTCGAGGAACTGGGCGTAGCCCCGACCCTCCTCCCCGAGCAGGTGGTCGGCGGGCACCCGGCAGTCGGCGAAGGCGAGCTCGTGGGTGTCGGAGGCGGCCCACCCCACCTTGGAGTACGCCGGGGCCACCGAGAACCCCGGGGTGGCGGCCGGGACGAGGAAGGCCGAGATGGCCCCCGACCCGGTGACGGCGGTGACGGTGACCACCGAAGTGATGTCGGTGCCGGAGTTGGTGATGAACGCCTTGGACCCGTTGAGGACCCAGTGGTCCCCGTCGCGTCGGGCGGTGGTGCGGGTGGCGCCGGCGTCGGACCCGCCGCCGGGCTCGGTGAGGCCGAACGCCCCGAGGGCGCGGCCGGTGCAGAGGTCGGGCAGCCACCGCCGCCGCTGGTCGTCGGTGCCGAACCGGTAGATCGGCATCGCCCCCAGGCCGACGCCGGCTTCGAGGGTGACGGCCACCGACGAGTCCACCCGGGCGAGCTCCTCGACGGCGACGCCGAAGGCGACGAAGTCGCCGCCCATCCCGCCGTACTCCTCGGGGAACGGCAGCCCGAACAGCCCCATCTCCCCCATCTTGGCGACCACCGGGTACGGGAACGCCCGGCGTTCGTAGTAGTCACCGATCACCGGGGCCACCTCGTCGACGGCGAACCGCCGGACGGTGGCGGCCAGCTCGGCGTGCTCCGGGCTCAGCTCCGACGTCACCGACCCTCCATCGCGCTCAGGGCCTGGACCACCCTCGACGGGCTGGGCCGGCCGAGGCGGTCGGCCAGCCAGCGGCTGGTGGCCACCAGGGCGTCGAGGTCCACGCCGGTGTCGACGCCCAACCCGGCGAGGGCCCAGCAGAGGTCCTCGGTGGCCAGGTTGCCGGTGGCGCTGCCGGCGAACGGGCAGCCGCCGAGGCCGCCGGCGGACGCGTCGACGGTGGTGACCCCCCACTCGACGGCGGCCAGCGAGTTGGCGAGGGCCTGGCCGTAGGTGTCGTGGAAGTGGACGGCCAGCCGGCCGGGCCCGGCACCGGCCGCGGCCAGCCGGTCCAACAGGTCGACGACCTGCCCGGTGGTGGCCACCCCGATGGTGTCGCCGAGGCTGAGGTCGTCGCAGCCCATGGCCAGCAGCTGCCCGGCCACCCCCACCACCTGGTCCGGCGGGACGTCACCCTCCCAGGGGTCGCCGAAGCACATCGACAGGTACCCGCGGACGCCCAGGCCGGCGGCCTTGGCGGTGGCGACCACCGGCACGAACCCGTCCAGGGCTTGCTGCCGCCCGCGGTTCAGGTTCCGGCGGGCGAACGTCTCGGTGGCGCTGGCGAACACCGCCACGTCGCGGACCCCACAGGCCAGCGCCCGGTCGAGGCCGGCCAGGTTCGGGACCAGCACCGGGTACCGGACCCCGTCGCCGGAGCCGGGCGGACCACCGCCCGCGGCCAACGACCCGGTGCCGGGTGCCGGCCCGAGCAGCCGCATGACCTCCTCGGCGTCGGCCAGCTGGGGCACCCACGTCGGGTTGACGAAGCTGGTGGCCTCCACCGTCCGGAGGCCGGCGGCCACCAGCCGGGTGATGAGCTCGGCCTTCACCGCCGCCGGCACCACGGTGGGCTCGTTCTGCAGGCCGTCCCGCGGCCCCACCTCCCAGATGGCCACCCGTTCCGGCCATCCCGGCCGGCGATGCACCGGCGGCCCCGTCATCCGGCACCTTCCGGGGCGGCGCCGTCAGGTTGGACAATGGCCAGCGGCTGGTCCAGGGCCACGGCGGTGCCCACCTGCACCAGCACGTCCTTGACGATGCCGGCGGCGTCGGACCGGACGACGTGCTCCATCTTCATCGCCTCCACCGCCACCAGCGGCTGGCCGACGGTCACCCGTTCGCCGGCGGTGGTGTAGACGGCGACCACGGTGCCGGGCATCGGGCTGATGGCCCGACCTCCGCCGTCCCGGCCGGCACCCTCGGCGGCGACGGACGGGCGGCGGCCGAACCGCCACGCCCCGCCCCCGCGGCCCACCCACACGGCCTCGTCGTCGGACCATTGCACCCACCGGGCGGTGGACGCCCCGATGGTGACGGTCAGGTCGGCGCCGTCGGCGTCCACGATGGTCACCCCGTGCGGCGGCCCGCCGTCGACGGTGACCATCGCCCCGCCCCCGCCGGCGGGCCGACCGGCCACCTCGACCACCACCGGGCCGTCGGCGCCGTGCAACGGGAAGACCACCGGCGCGGGGGCGCCGCCCAGCCGCCAACCGTCGGGAACGTCCCACGGGTCGGCCGGTCCGGCCGGGTCCATGGCCGCGGCCAGTACGCAGCCGGCCATCACCGTCGCCTCCCCTTCCCAACTGCACGACGCCTTCAGGTCCGGGCTGATCCGCTCGACCAGGTCGGTGTCCAGCCGGCCGGCCACCACGTCGGGGTGGTCGAGCAGGGACCCGAGGAACCCGACGTTGGTGGTGACCCCCAAGATGGCGGTGCGGGCGAGGGCGCGGCGGAGCCGGCCGAGGGCCGTGGCCCGATCGGGACCCCAGGCGACCACCTTGGCGAGCATGGGGTCGTAGCCGGTGCCGACCACCGTGCCCTCGGCCACACCGGAGTCCACCCGGATGCCCGGGACGCCCACCGGTTCGCGCAGGACGGCGACGGTGCCGGTGGCCGGCAGGAACCCGCGGCTGGGGTCCTCGGCGTAGATGCGGGCCTCCACCGCGTGGCCGTTCCACCTGATGGCGTCCTGGGCCAGCGGCAGCGGCTCGCCGGCGGCCACCCGGAGCTGCCAGTCGACGAGGTCGATACCGGTCACCGCCTCGGTGACCGGGTGCTCGACCTGCAGGCGGGTGTTCATCTCCATGAAGAAGAACTCGTCCGGCGCGTCGGCGGACACGATGAGCTCGACGGTGCCGGCACCGACGTAGCCGCAGGAACGGGCCACGGTCACCGCGGCGGCGCCGATGCGGTCGCGGGTGACCCGGTCCAGCAGCGGGGACGGGCTCTCTTCGACGATCTTCTGGTGCCGCCGCTGCAGGCTGCACTCCCGGTCCCCCAGGTGCACCACGGCACCGTGGGCGTCGGCGAACACCTGCACCTCGACGTGGCGGGGGCGGGCCACCCACCGCTCGAGGAACAGGGTGTCGTCGCCGAAGGCGGCCGCCGCTTCCCGCCGGGACGACGCCAGCGCCGCCGGGAGGTCGGCGGGACGGTCCACTCGCCGCATCCCCTTGCCACCGCCACCGGCGGACGGCTTCACCAGCAACGGGTACCCCACCGCCTCGGCGGCGGCCACCAACTCTCCGTCGGTCAGGCCGCCGTCCTCGGTGCCCGGCACCACCGGCACCCCGGCGGCGGCCACCGCCTGCTTGGCCCGGATCTTGTCGCCCATCAGCTCGATGACGTCGGGGGGTGGACCGATCCACACCAGGCCGGCGGCGACCACCGCCCGGGCGAAGCCGGGGTCCTCGGACAGGAAGCCGTAGCCGGGGTGCACCGCGTCGGCGCCGGCGGACCAGGCGGCGGCGAGCAGGGCGTCGGCGTCGAGGTAACTGCCGACGGCGACGGCGACGTCGGCCGCCCGGACGTGGACGGCCCCGGCGTCGGCGGGGGCGTACACGGCCACCGACCGCAAACCGCGGGCGGCAACGGTGCGGGCGATCCGGACGGCGATCTCGCCGCGGTTGGCGATCAGCACGGTCTTGGGCAGCACGGTGTTAGGCAGCACGGTGGTGAGCCGGCCGCCGCCGGTGGAAGTGGGCATCACATCCGGAACACGCCGTAGCCGACGTCGTCCATCGGGGTCCGGCTGGCCGTCGACAGCGCCAGGCCGACCACCCGTCGGGTGTCGAGCGGGTCGATGACGCCGTCGTCCCAGAGCCGGGCGGTGGCGTAGTAGGGGTCGCCCTGCTCCTCGTACTGCCGGCGGACCGGGGCCTTGAAGGCCTCCTCCTCCGCCGGGTCCCAGGCCTCCCCTCGGGCTTCGGCCTGCTCGCGGCGGACCATCGCCAGCACCGAGGCGGCCTGCTCGCCACCCATCACCGAGATGCGGGCGGTCGGCCACGTCCAGAGGAACCGGGGGTCGTAGGCACGGCCGCACATGGCGTAGTTGCCGGCGCCGAAGCTGCCGCCGACGACCACCGTGAGCTTCGGCACCACGGCGGTGGCCACCGCGGTGACCATCTTGGCGCCGTGCTTGGCGATGCCGCCGGCCTCGTAGTCGCGGCCGACCATGAACCCGCTGACGTTCTGGAGGAACAGCAGCGGCACCCGCCGGCGGTCGCACAGCTCGATGAAGTGGGCGGCCTTGAGGGCCGACTCGGAGAACAGCACCCCGTTGTTGGCCACCACCCCCACCGGGTGCCCCCACACGCGGCCGAACCCGCAGACCAGGGTGGGGCCGTACTCGGCCTTGAACTCGGCGAACCGCGACCCGTCGAGCACCCGGGCCAGCACCTCGCGGACGTCGTAGGCGGTGCGGAGGTCGGTGGGGACCACCCCGTAGAGGCCCCGGGGATCGTGCACCGGGTCGGCGGCGGGGGCCACCTCCCACTGCCGCGGCGGCCGGGGGCCGAGCGTGGCGACCATCTGGCGCACCAAAGCCAGGGCGTGGCGGTCGTCGTCGGCCAGGTGGTCGGTGACCCCGGACCGGTGGGCGTGGAGGTCGCCGCCCCCGAGGTCCTCGGCGGTGACCACCTCACCGGTGGCCGCCCGGACCAGCGGTGGGCCGCCGAGGAAGATGGTGCCCTGGTTCCGGACGATGACCGCCTCGTCGCTCATGGCCGGGACGTAGGCGCCGCCGGCGGTGCACGACCCGAGGACGGCGGCGATCTGGGGGATCCCCGCCTTCGACATGGTGGCCTGGTTGTAGAAGATCCGGCCGAAGTGGTCTCGGTCGGGGAACACCCGGTCCTGCTCGGGGAGAAAGGCGCCGCCGGAGTCGACCAGGTAGAGGCACGGCAGCCGGTCGGCCAGCGCCACCTGCTGGGCCCGAAGGTGCTTCTTGACGGTCATCGGGTAGTACGTCCCGCCCTTGACGGTGGGGTCGTTGACCACCACCACGCACTCCCGGCCGCCGACGCGACCGACCCCGCAGATGATGCCGGCCCCCGGGGCGTCGCCGCCGTACAGGCCGTCGGCGGCCAGCGGGGACAGCTCCAGGAACGGCGACCCGGGATCCAAGAGGGTGGCCAGCCGCTGCCGGGGGAGCAGCTTGCCCCGGGCCACGTGCCGGTGGCGGGCGGCCTCGGGGCCGCCGGCGGACGCCGCCGCCGTCTTCGCCGCCAGCTCCGCCACCAGCCGTTCGTGGGCGGCCACGTTGGCGAGGTACTCCGGCGACGCCGGGTCCGCCTGCGTCCCGAGCACGGGGAGGTCGGCCACGGTCGTCGGCACCATCGCCGGCCCCTCAGCGGCCGGTGAACTGGGGTGGCCGGCGTTCGGCGGTGGCCCGGACCCCCTCGGCGAAGTCGTCGGTGTCGACCAGCGTCAGTTGCGCCGCCGCCTCCCGCTCGACGGCCCGCCGGAAACGGTCGACCAGGTCGGCGCGGACCGTCTGGCGGATGGCCCGGACGGCCAGCGGGCCGCTGGCGGCCACCTCGGCCGCCAGAGCCACGGCGGTGGGCCGCAGCTGGTCGGCCGGGACCAAACGGTCGCAGAGCCCGATCCGCAACGCCTCCTCCCCACGGGCCTGGCCGCCGGTGTACAGGAGCTCCCACGCCCGCTGCTGCCCGACCACCGCCGGCAGGGTGACGGTGGTGCCGAACCCGTGGTGGAAGCCGAGGCGGGCGAAGTTGCAGTGGAACCGGCTCTGCGGGGTGGCCACCCGGAAGTCGGCGGCCAGGGCCAGCCCGAGGCCACCCCCGACGGCGGCCCCCTGGACGGCGGCCACCACCGGCAGCGGGCCGGCGAACAGCCGGATGCCCTGCCGGTACAGGGTCATCGGTGTCCGGCTCGGGTCGTCGCCGCCACCGAGGGCGGCGCCGGCGCAGAAGTTCCTGCCCTCCGAGCACAGCACCACCGCCCGGGACCCCTCGTCGGCGGCCTGCTCGATGGCGTCGGCCACCACGCCCACCACGGCGGCGTCGAAGAAATTGTTCGGCGGCCGGTGCAACTCCACCACCGCCACCCCGCCGTCGACCTCATCGACCGTCACCTCAGGCTCGACCGTCACGTCAGACATGGCCGCAGCGTAGCGGTGGCCGCCGGCGACCTCCCGGTGGTCGCTACCAGCGCTCGTCGGCCCGGATCGGGACGTCCGCTCCGCCCGGTGGTCCGCCGACCCCGGCGGTGGTGCCCACCGGCCCGAGGACACCCCAGACCAGCGACACCTCGAGCAGGCTGTCGGTCCACCTGGCCCACCACACCTGCCGCCGGACCCGGCGCATCCAACGGCGGTCGGCGGCCAACCGAGCCGTCAACGACCGGAACTCGTCGTCGTCCCCACCCCTTGCTACGCCCATGGCGCCCCCAATTCCCACTGCCGGGCCGCCGCCGTCCCTCCCCCGCGGCGACCCCGTGGCGAAGCGTAGCGCTCCGGCATCGGGGCCGCCCGGTCAAGGCCGGCTCCGGCGTCGGGGCCGCCAGATCATGGCCTCCACGGCTCCCAATCAACCGTCCGTTCGTTTGATATACGGTTCGGTCGTGGACTTCACCACGTCGGCCGAGCACGACGAGCTGCGCCGGACGCTGCGGGCGTTCTTCGAGAAGGAGGCCCCCACCCAGGTGGTGGCGGAGCTGGACCGGGCCGAGGAGTTCCCGGCGGCGCTGTACGCCAAGCTGGCCGACCTGGGGCTGTGCGGGGTGACCATCGACGAGGCCTACGGGGGGACCGCCGCCGACGGCATCTCGCTGTGCATCGTCGGGGAGGAGATGGCCCGGGCGGCCGGCTGCCTGGTGTACGCCCACGCCCCCACCGTCGGGTTCTGCGCGCCGGGCATCCAGCGGTATGGCACCGAGGCGCAGAAGCGCCGGTTCCTGCCCGAGATCGCCGCCGGCCGGCTGCGGTTCGCCATGGGGCTGTCGGAGCCCGACGCCGGGTCCGACCTCACCCACCTGTCCACCCGGGCCACCCGGGACGGCGACGACTTCGTGGTGCGGGGCCAGAAGATCTTCACCACCGGCGCCGACACCGCCGAGTACCTGTTCGCCTTCGTCCGGACCAATCCGGACGCCCCGGCCCGGTACGGATTGTCGGTGGTCGTCATCCCCCGGGACGCCCCAGGGGTGACGGTGCGGACGCTGCGGAAGCTGTCGGGACAGGCCACCCACACCTGTGAGGTGTTCCTCGACGACGTCCGGGTGCCCCACGACGCGCTGGTCGGCGACGAGGGCAACGGGGTGTCGATGATCTTCGACCTCCTCGACGCCGAGCGGATCATGATCGGGGCGAACGGCGTCGGCATCGCCCAGGGGGCCCTCGACCTGGCCCTGCGGCACGCCCACGACCGCGAGCAGTTCGGCAACCCCATCGCCAACTTCCAAGCCGTCGGCCACCCGCTGGCCGACATGGCCATGCAGATCGAGGCGGCCCGGCTGATGGTGTGGCGGGCGGCCTGGCGGAAGGACCGGGGGGAACGGTGCACCGTCGACGCCTCCATGGCCAAGGTGCTCGGGTCGGAGCTGGCCACCCGGTGCGCGGCGGTCGGCATGCAGATCCTGGGCGGGTACTCGTACATGGTGGAGTACGGCATGGAGCGGTACTACCGGGAGTCGAAGCTCACCGAGATCGTGGCGGGCACCAACCAGATCCAGCGCAACGTCATCCTCAAGGAGCTCCGGGCCACCCTGTAGACGGCGGCCGGCCTCTGACCCCGCCCGCGCTAGCCGGCCAGGATGACCGGGTCGTGGCAGAAGTGCACCCGGGTGGCCTTCAGTTCCCGGAGCCGGGCCAGGGTGTCCTCGAAGTGGGCGGGCTCGCCGACCTGCATGTGGTGGGCCGGGTGCCCCGGGCCGAGGACCGACGGGTCCTCCCAGACGGCCGCGGTGTAGGCGGCGTCGCCCACCAACAGGTCGGTGGAGCCGTCGCCGTGGGTGACCAGCAGAGACTGGTGCCCGATGGTGTGGCCCGGGGTGTGCAGGATCCGGACCCCCGGGACCAGGTCGTCGTCGCCGTCCACCTCGTTGATCACCGCCCCGGAGAACTCGAAGAACTCCCCCAGCACGTCTGTCTCCCGGCGGGCCCGGGCCAGCTCGGACCGCTGCACCACGAACGGGGTCCCCTTCAGGGCGGCGTGCTGGCCGAAGTGGTCGAGATGGAGGTGGGTGCTGACGAGGTAGGTGACGTCGCCGACCTCCAGGCCGTGGTCCGCCAGGGCCTCGTCCACCGTCCGGCAGGTCATCCGCCAGTCCGGGGCGAACGACTGCATGACCCCGACGGCGGCGTCGCCGATGCCGGTGTCCACCATGACCACGTCGCAACCGCTCTGGATGGCGTAGCCGTTGAGCGGCAGCACCGGCACCACCGGACCGTTGTCCAGATGCCCCAGGTACAGCCGCATGACCCGGATCGAGCGCTCCCCCACGTTACCTCCCAACCGTTTGGTTGCTAAAGCCTATCGAGGGCGCGTCAGAAATGCACCGGGATGGGCCGTTCGGCGCCGTCGCCGTCGCCGTCGGTGGGGGTGCGGACGAACGGACCGCAGGCCGCCCCGACCAGGGCGGCCAACGCCGCCACCAGCAGCGCCAGATGGAGCCCGGAGATGAAGGCGTCGTGGCTGGCCGCCACCACGGCCTGGTGCCAGTGGGGGCCACCGGCCGCGGGAACGGTGCCCTGGTCGACGAGGTCCCTCCGGGAGGCCACCTGGGCGGCCACCGTCGGCGACACCCCGTGGGTCCGGAGGGCACCGGACAGGGCGTCGCCGACGCTGAAGGCCAGCACGGAGCCGAGCACCGACGACCCCAGGACACCGCCCAGCTGGCTGGCCAGCCCCTGCAGGCCGCCGGCCAGGCCGGCTTCGTCGACCGGGGCGGCCGCCACGATGGCCTCGGTGGAGGCCACCACCACCAGCGCCAGGCCCAGCCCCAGGACGGCCAGGGGCACCGCCAGGGTCCAGAACGGCGAGGTGGCCCCTACCGGCAGGAGGCCGAACAAGGCGGCGGACACCAGGAGCATCCCGACGGTGATGGGCACCCGGGGGCCGTAGCGGCCGACGGCGCGGCCGGCCAGCGGGGAGGCGAGGGAGAACAGCCCGATGAGCGGCAGCAGCCGGACGCCGGCGGCCACCGGGTCGAGGTCGAGCACGTTCTGCAGGTACAGGCTGACGAAGAAGGCCGTGCCGAACAAGGCGGCGAAGGTGATCAACAGGGTGACCACCCCGAGGGCGATCGACGGCTGGGCGAGCAGGTGCAAGGGCACCAGCGGGTTGCCGGTCCGCCGCTCGACGGCGACGAAGACGGCGCCGATCACCACGGCGGCCGCCAGCAGGCCCAGCACCGTGGCGTCACCCCACCCGAGGGTCTCCGACTCGACGATGCCGAACACCAGGCAGAACAACGACCCGGCCAGCAGGACCAGGCCGGCGACGTCGAACCGCCCGCGCACGGACTCCCGGCTCTCCGGCATGACCAGGACGCCGGAGACGATGGCGGCGACGCCGATGGGGACGTTGATGAAGAAGACGCTCTGCCACGACACGTGCTCCACCAACAGCCCGCCGACCACCGGGCCGCCGGCGATGGCCGCCCCCGAGCTGGCGCCCCAGATGCCGACGGCCCGGTTGAACTGGTCCCCGGGGAACGCCGCCCGGAGGAGGGCGAGGGTGTTGGGGAGGAGGATGCCCCCGAACACCCCCTGCAGGGTCCGCATGGCGACGACCCCACCGACGGATCCGGCCAGGCCGACGCCGGCCGACGACAGGGCGAACCCGGCCACCCCGATGAGGAACAGCCGCCGCCGGCCGAACCGGTCGCCGAGCTTGCCCCCGGGGATCAGCGACACGGCCAGGGCCAACAGGTAGGCGTTGGTGATCCACTGCAGGTCGGACAGCGAGGCGTGCAGGCTGCGGGCGATGGCCGGGTTGGCGATCGACACCACCGTGCCGTCGACCCCGACCATGATGATGCCGAGGACGACGGTGACCAGCGTCCCCCACCCCGACCCGGCTTCGGCGGCGTCGCCGCCCGACCCGGTGCCGGCCCCGGTGGCCGCCGCCGTCGTCGTCGCCGGGACGATCTCTTCGGTGGCCACTGCTACGTGGCCGGCATCACCCGGACGGCGCAGCGGTCGGCGATCCGCCAGCGTCCGTCGTCGCCTCGGGCCAGCCGGTCGAGCCACAGGCCGCTGGACGCCACGACGATGCCGCCGTCGCCGGCGTACAGGGTGAAGTAGGTGCTGGTCGCCGCCAGTTGGTCGCCGTCGGGACGGAGCCGGGGGTTGGCCAACAGGTGGACCTGAGCGCCCGCCGGGACCCGGTCCCGGTGCTCGGCGAACCATTGCCGCCGGGCCTCTCGGCCTTCCAGCCGGAACAGGTCGTCGGCGTCGGCCGACGGACGGAACCGGAAGACGCCGTCGTCGGTGTAGCAGTCCAGCCACGCCTCGACGTCGGGCCGGTCGATGGTCTGGGCGCTGGCCGACAAGGTGTCGAGCGCCCCGAGAACGTCGTGGTCGGCGGAGAGGTCGGGGTCGGCGTCAGGCAAAGGGTCGCTCCTTCTCGTGGGCGGCGTGGCGGCCGGCGAGGTGGCCGAAGGTGAGGGCCGGGCCGATGGTGCCGCCGGCACCCCAGTAGCCCTGGCCGGCGACCGAGGCGACGCAGTTGCCGGCGCCGTAGAGGCCGGGGATGGGGTCGCCGTCGACGCCGAGGACCCGGGCGGACCCGTCGGTGCGGGGTCCGCCCTTGGTGTCGAGGGCGCCGGCGGCGAGGACGATGCAGTGGTACGGGCCGGTGGGGGCGAACGGCCGCATGGTGGGGTCCGGCCACCCGGACCGCTTGGGCTCGTTCCAGTGCTGGGAGATCGGGATGGTGCCGCGGCCGAAGTCGTCGTCCCGACCGGCGGCGGCGAACCGGTCGAACCGGTCGACGGTGGCCGCCAGGTTGGCGGCGAACCCGGGGTCGAGCCGGGCACCGCCGGTGCGGGGGGCCAACTGGGCCAGTCGGGCGTCGAGGTTGGCGGCCAGCTCGCCGAAGGAGGCCCCGGACACCACGTAGTCGACCTCCTCCCCAGGGAGGGGCAGCGGGCGGCGGCTGGGGGTGGGGTCGTTGGCGACGGTGTCGTCGTAGACGTGGAACAGCAGCAGGTTGGGGTACTCGAGCCGGCGGGGGTCCCATTCGAAGTGGACCTGGGCTCGTTCGTTGTAGGGGGCCTTCTCGTCGACCACCCGCCGCCCGTACCGGTTGACGTGGACCATGGCGTCACCGAACGGGAACGACACCCCGGTGGCCACTTCGGGGGTACGCAGCGCGTGCTCGAGGACCACCTCGGTCCACCAGGCGTGGCTCATGTTGCCGAGCTGGGCGCCGACGGACAGGCCGATGCGGACGAAGTCGCCGGTGGCGGTGCCGGCGGCGCAGCCGCCGAAGATGGGGCCGCGGAGGTACTGGCGGCGGAGGTCGGCGTCGTGGGTGAACCCGCCGGTGGCGAACACGACGCCGCGGCGGGCGCGGGCCAAGACGGTGCGACGGCCGGCGTGGGCCTCCACGCCGACGACGGCGCCGTCGCCGTTGCGGAGGACCCCGACCACCCGGTGGCCGGTGACCACCGGGAGGCCCCGGCGACGGCAGTGGTCGGTGAACCGGTCGACCAGCAGCGGGCCGCCGTGGGTGCCACCGGGCGGCAGCCGCTGGGGGACCCGCCGGCCCCGGGGGGCCCGGTTCTCGGCGAGGTCGGCGGCGTAGTCGGGGGTGACCGGGTCGAAGTCGACGTCGGTGGCCCCGGCGGCGACGAGGTACTCGATGGCGGCGGCGCCGTGGTCGTAGAAGGCGGCGAGGAGGTCGAAGTCGGCGGCGCCGACGCCCAAGTGGCGGTCGGCCGGGTCGAACCGGTCGGGGTAGGCCGTCCGGGCCAGGTAGCCCAGGGCGTCGTGGCGGTCGTCGGGGACCCCGTGCTGGCGCATGAGGTGGTTGTTGGGGATCCAGGCGGTGCCGCCGGCCTTGGCGGTGGTGCCGCCGGGGCGGTCGGCCCGGTCGAGCAGCAGCACCCGGGCCCCTTCGTGGTCGGCGGTGACGGCGGCGGCGAACCCGGCGGCGCCGGCGCCGACGACCACCACGTCGACGTCGTGGTCGAGCACCCCCTCCAGCACCGATTCCCCGTCCATTGACCCGTCCCGGTCCACGCTGCCCCTCCCACACCCACCTGCCGCCGAGACCGGCCCCGGGAGAACCCGATCTGCTACGGTACCAAACAAACGGACGGTTGGAATTCGGGAACTGCAGGGGAGGCCACCCGACATGACGCCGTGGATGCCGGAGGCACCGGATCCGGACACCCTGGCCGCGGAGGACCGGGTGGCGTATGACGCCGTCCTGGCCAGAGAGCTGCGCAAGTACGGGAGCCTCGGCGGGTACTTCGGTGGGCTGCTCAACGCCCCGTCGGTGGGCGGGGCCCTGTCTCATCTGGGCCACGTCGTCCGCAGCGGGGCGTCGGTGGGGTTCTACACGAACGCCGAGCGGGAGCTCATCGACATGGTGGTGTCGGTGGAGCTGGACCAGCAGGCGGTGTTCGCCGGGCACCTCCCCGACGCCATCGCCTACGGGGTGGCGCCGGAGACGGTCGACGCCATCTGCCGTCGCGACTACGACGCCTTGGGCGACGACGACCGGCTGCTCGTCGACTACATCCTGGCGGTGCTCCGGGGGACGGTGACGGCCGACCAGTTCGACACGATCACCGCCCGCTTCGGCGGCCCCCGGGGGGCGGTGGCCTACACGGTGGCCGTGGGGTTCCTCATCATGACCATGCGGCTGATGTCGGCGTTCGGGTTCGGACCGGGTCCGGCGGACGCCTCGCTGGTGCAGCCGTACCTCGACGGCACCGCCGAGGTCGTGCAGCCGCCGGAAGGTCGGGCCAGCTGATGGGCGGGCCACCCGACGTGGGGATGCGGGCGGTGACCGACGAGGAGTCGACGTTCTTCCGGCAGAACGGGTGGGTGAAGCTGGAAGGGCTCTTGCCGGCGACGGTGGCCGGGGAGATGCTGGCCGCGGTGAAGGACACCATGCTCGGGGCCGAAGGCGGCCCGCTGGCCAGCCTGGTGGACCTCCCGGAGGACCCGGACGAGCGGATCTTCGACTTCGACCAGTGGCGGGACTGGCACTTCCCGGCCCGGGACCACCGGGTGGAGCCGCTGCACTCGGTGGTGTTCTCCCAGCAGATCGGGTACAACACCCGCCGGTTGCTCGGCCGGGAGGTCGGGGTGAACTACCACGCCGACCTGCTGGCGGTGAAGATGCCGGAGGGCCACGAGGCCAGCGGCGAGACCACGTGGCACCAGGACTGGATCAACTTCCTGTTCGACCGGGTGGGGTTCCTCACGTTCTGGATCGCCCTCGACGACGTCACCCCGGAGCAGGGTTCGATGCGGTTCCTGTCGGGGTCCCACCACGACGGGCCGCTGGGTCGACGCAACTTCGGCGACGCCCCGCACGTGGTGGCCTACTACCCGGACCTGCTGGACCGGTACGAGCTGTCGCCGCCGCTGCACCTCGCCCCGGGGGACGCCACCGTGCACACCGGGCTGGTGGTGCACAGCGCACCGCCGAACACCACCGACCGGCCGCGGTGGGCGTTGGTCACCTCCTACCACCCCGCCGACACCTGTTACACCGGGGCGCCGCACCACATCTTCCACGAGTCCCTCGGGCTGGAGGTGGGGCAACCGATCCGGCACCCGCTGTTCCCGACCATCTACCCCTGATCGACTAGCTCCGGTCTCCACCGGCGAGGGCGAGCAGGCTGCGGTCGAGGGGGCACATGGCGTGGATCAGCGTGGTGTCCACCAGGTGGTTGGGGGCCTGCGGGTCGAACCAGGTGTCGACCAGCCCCCAGTGGTAGGGGTGGTCCATGTAGGGACCGGTGAGGTCGTCGAGGGTGGCGAGCTCCTGCTCCCACACGTGGGTCCACCGGGGGCCGGTACCGCCGACGACCGCGTCCACCCGGCTGAGCGAGGAGTTCCGGATGGCGTCGATGTACCGGGGCATGTCGGCGAGCTGCCGCTCGAAGGTGGCCGCCGCCGCCGGGTCGCGGTCGACGTCGACGTGGATGAGCAGCGTCCGCTGGATCCCGGCGGTGATCGACGGGTCCTGCAAGAGGACCGGCCCCTGCCGGTACCGGACCACCTCGACGTGGGCGGCCACCCGGTCGAGGGCCGGCCGGACCACCCCGGTGAGGTAGGGGTGGGTACGGGCCGCCTCGTAGGCGTCGGCCTCGGTGAAGGCGGCCAGGGCCATCAGCTGTCCCCCACCCCGGGCGACCTTCGCCACCCGGCCCACCTGGAGGGAGGCGGCGCCGATCTCGGGACCGGCCGACCGGAGGACGTCGGCCAGCCAGTCCAAGGTCGTGGCGTCGGCCCCGCCGTCGGCGGCGTACACGAAGCCGGTGACCCGGATCATCGGGAGCTCACCTCGCCGTCGGTGACGGCAGCGGTGTCGCCGTCGGCGGATGAAGGCACCGCCACCGGCGCCATGATCCGGCGTCGCCGACCGGCCAGCATCGGCCCGATGCCGTCCCAGAAGGCGAGCACCCGGGGGTCGCGGGCGGCGGCCTGCTTGAACTTCCAGTAGGTGCCGACGTCGTCGAGCTCCCAGAGCGCCACCAGGTCGGTCGGGTCGTCCAACAGCTCCACCGGCGGAGCCGTCCAGAAGCCGGCCAACCGGACACCGAGGTCGGCGACGACCGGTCGGTAGTCGTCCACGATCCGGGCCCGCACCGTGGCGAGGTGCCCCGGGCGCACCGACAGCTGATCGAGGACGTGGATCACGGGAGGTCGGGCACCACCAGCCGGTCGAGCACCTGCTCGCGGTAGCGGTCGATCTTGTCGCGGACGGCGCCGACCCCGTCGGGGGAGGTGACCCCGGGGCGGATGACCAGACGGGTGGCCCCGTGGGTGACGTACTGCTGCACCCAGTCGACGTCCATCTCCCGCTCGGCCGACGCCGACGCCGGGGTGACGCTGATGGGGACGTCCTCGGGCTTCCGGCCGGCCTGGCGGACCTCGTCGCGCAGGAACGCCGCCGCCTCGGCGAACTGGTCCGGTGGCATGGCGTGGGGGTACCACCCGTCGGCCACCCGGGCGGCCCGGGCGATGGCCGGCGGGGTGTTGCCACCGAGGATGATCGGGATGGTCGGGCGGGGCGGTGGGGGGACCAGGTGGACGGCGTCGAAGGTGACGAACCGCCCGTGGTAGGTGGCCGGGCGATCGGCCCAGAGGACCCGCATGGCGTCGATGCACTCGTCGAGGCGGGCACCCCGGTCGGCGTAGGGGACCCCGACGGAGGCGTACTCCTCCTTCTGCCAGCCGATGCCGAGGCCGACGACGAGGCGGTCGCCGGAGAGGTTGGCCAGGGTGGCCACCCGCTTGGCCAGGACGACCGGGCTGTGCAGGGGAGCCACCATGACCGCCGTGCCGAGGGTGATGGTGGAGGTGCAGCCGGCGTAGAACGCCAGGATCTCCAGCGGGTCGGCCATCGGGATGAACCGGGCCGGCATGTGGCCTGTGGCGGAGTAGGAGTACCGCGGCTCGTAGTCGTCGGCCTCGATGACGTGCTCGACCGTCCACACCGACTCGACGCCGCACGCCTCGACGGTCTGGGCGTACTCACGCATGGCCGGCCCTGTGGTGACCACGCCGTCGACGTAGGGGGTGCCGATCCCCAGCTTCAACCGGCCGTCCCCGATCGTCCCCATTCGCCCTCCCCTGCTCGCTTCTCCTGGTCAAGCAATCGCTTGGGAACGTACCGCCTGGGGCGGGAAGGATCAAAGACCTCGGGGATACGCTGAGGGGATGCCGATGCCAAAGCGGTCGGATGTCGACGACTTCTTCGCCAAGCTGGACGACGTCCAACGGCCCCACCTCGAGGCGCTGCGGGCGCTGAGCCACCAGGTCGACCCGGAGGCCCGGGAAGAGCTGAAGTGGAACCTGGCGACGTGGGTCCGCGGGAACAACACCAGCCTCTGGATGCTGCAGAACTTCAAGAAGCACTGCTCCCTGCGGTTCTCGCCGGAGTTCTTCGCTCCGCACAAGGCGGAGGTCGACGCCGCCGGGTACGAGAGCGGTGCGGGGTTCGTCAAGCTCCCCTACGACCGGGACCTGCCGACCGACCTCCTGGCGTCGTTGATGAAGGCGCGGGTGAAGGAGTACGAGGCGAACCCCGACGAGTGACGGGCGTTCGCTGCGCCCACTGGTCCGCGATGTCGGAATATCCCGATATTGAAGCGATGTCGGGATATTGAGGAACTGATATAATGTCGGGATATGCCGGCAGACACCGCCGAGCCCGGTCCCTACCGCATCTACAGCGCTGCTTCTCTCGGTGACGCCATCCGTCACTACCGGACCGAAGCCGGACTGACCCAGGCGGAACTGGCCGAGGCGACGGGCCTGCAGCGGAGCTACCTGTCCGAGTTGGAGCGCGGCAAAGAAACCGAACAGCTGGCCAGGGTCCTCCGCCTGCTTCGCCACCTGGGGGTCCGGATCACCCTGGACAAGGCCGACTGGTAATGACCGACGAACTGGCCGTCTGGCTCCACGGGGACCACGTCGCTTCCATCGAACGCGATCGTCGCGGGCCGAGGCTTACCTACACGGACACCGCGCTCGGGCGGTATCAGCTCGGCACGCCCCTCCTCGCGCTTTCCCTCCCGGTCGCCGCCCGCACCTACCCCCAGGGCGTGGTGCGATCGTTCCTCGATGGCCTGCTCCCCGAGGGCGAAGCCAAAAGGGCCATCGCCCGCGACGTCGGTGAACCGGCCAACGATACGTTCGGATTGATCCGGGCCTTGGGTCGAGACTGCGCGGGCGCCGCGACCCCCGTGCCTTCTGGAAGCTCCGGGTCGAATGACACACATGTCTCTAAACGACTCTCTTTAGAGTGCTTAGAGTTCGTATCGCGACTCGGCTGGGGCCAACCTGCACTCCGTCCGGTGCGCAACCGCACCTGTTGCGCCTAGGACCCCGCCATACGACGAATCGGTTTCCAGCCCGGCGATGGTCCGCCGAGCCTGGGCCAGCTCGTCGGCCTCAAAGCTCCTCACCCCTGCGGCCCGGCCGGCGTCGATCAGCGCCTGGCGCCGCCACAAGTAGAGGGTGGCTTCGGACACCCCCAGCTCGCCGGCCAGCGAACGGACCTTCTCGCCAGCCACGAGCCGTTCACCGACTGCTCGGCGGAACGCCCGGTCGTATCGCTTGGGCATGGACTACCTCCTGGTAGTGCATGACCCAACTCTTACAACCGTGGCCCCCGAAACGGGGTCAAGATCATTTGGCAGCCCCAACGGGGTTCGAACCCGTGTCTCCACCTTGAGAGGGTGGTGTCCTTGGCCTCTAGACGATGGGGCCCTGCAACGGCACGGACCGACTGGCGGCTCGTCCGCTGAGCTCGGGGGGAAGGACTCGAACCCTCAATAACTGGACCAGAACCAGTCGTGTTGCCGATTACACCACCCCCGAACGGGCGAGCAGCCAGGTTAGCCGATCCACCTGTGCCATCGCATCGGCCCAGCTCACGCCAGATCTCGGCAACTTGGCCGGCCGAGATCGGCCCAGCTCACGCCCGGTCGCCGCCCTACCCGAGGGCGTGCAGGTGGTCGTACCCGATGATCCGCCCCACGCTGACCCCGACGGCCTCCTTCAAGAAGTACGGCACCGTCGACCACCCCTTGATGGGGGAGGTCTGGGTGGGGGTGGGGTGCGGGGTGAGGCCGACGTCGGTGGCGATGGCCATGGACCGGTCCTCGTGGAACGGGTCGGTGACCATCAGGACGGTGGTGGCCCCTCGGGCCTTCAGCTCCGGGGCGACGTCGGACAGGTTGGCCCAGCTGTCGTCGCCGCCGGCCTCGACGATGTCGGTAGCCGGCACCCCTTTGGACTCCAGGTACCGAGCACCGGTCTCGGCCTCGGTGAACTGGTCGCCGGGCTCCTTGTTGCCGGTGACGGCGATCAACTTGGCGTCGCCCTTGCGGTAGAGCAGCAGGGCTTCGTCCAGGCGGGCTTGAAGGTCGGGGGACGGTACCCCGTTGTACTGGGCGGCCCCCAGGACCACGATGGCCTGCGCCGGTTGCGGGTCGTACTGCCGGGAGGTCAGCCAGACCTGGACCAGGGTGACCGCGAAGTACACCACCACGGCCGCCACCACGACCACCAGGATCTTGAGCACCAACTTCAGCGGACCGAAGACCAACATCGGCGGCCGGTCAGCCCGGCGCACCTCCGGTCGACGTCCCCCCGGCCCCGCCGCCATCCCCGCCGGCCCCGCCATCCCCGGCGAGGTTGGTACCGGCTCGCTCCAGGGCGGCTTGCAGCCGGCGGACCACTTCGTCGCGTCCGAGCACCTCGAGCGACTCGAACAGCGGTGGCCCGACGGTCCGCCCGGTGACGGCCACCCGAATGGGGGCCTGGGCCTTGCCCAGCTTCCGGCCGGCCGCCTCCCCGAGGGCCAGGGTGGCCTCCTTGATGGCGTCGGCCGTCCAGTCGCAGGACCGGTAGGCGTCGACGGCGGCGGCCAGGATGGTCGAGGCACCGTCGTCGCGGCCGATGGCCTTGTCCCAGCTCGCCGTGTCGATCGCCGGGTCGGCCAGGAAGAGGAAGTCGACCATCCCCGGCACCTGGTCCAGCCGGGACACTCGCTCCTGCACCAGCGGGGCCACCGCGTCGAAGACCGCCGAATCGAACCGCTCGGGTGGCCACGGCGGTGGGGCCAGCAACAGCCCGGCGGCCGCGGCCGCCGCGGCGTCGAGCCAGGGTCGGGACCGGTCGACGAACTCGGCGACCGGCAGCTCCCGGACGTACTCGCCGTTGAGGTGGGTCATCTTCTGGACGTCGAAGAACGCCGGGGCGTGGTGGACGTCCTCCAGCCGGAACTCCCGCACCAGGGTGTCGACGTCCACCTTCTCGGCGTCACCCGGCGGGCTCCAGCCGAGCAGGGCGAGGTAGTTCCGGAAGGCCTCCGGCAGGTACCCCTGGTCCCGGTACGACTCGACCGCCACCGGGTCCTTCCGCTTGGACAGCTTCTTGCGCTGCTCGTTGACCAGCATGGGGAGGTGGGCGAACACCGGGAGGTCCGCCCTTTGATCCGATGGGGCCTGTCCCCACCCGGCCTCCCCCTCGGCGGCCCTGTCGCCAACCGCAGAGTCGAGGGCGGTCCACAGCAATAGGCCCTTCGGGGTGCTCGGGAGGAGGTCCTCGCCGCGGATGACGTGGGTGATGCCCATGTCGCGGTCGTCGACCACGTTGGCCAGCAGGAACAACGGTTGCCCGGTGGACTTCACCACGATGAAGTCCTCCATGACGTCGTGCGGAAAGGTGACGTCGCCGCGGATCAGGTCGTGGACGACCGTGATGCCGTCGTCGGGCGTCCGGAACCGCAGCGCCACTCCCCCGCCGGAAGCCACTCCACCGCCGGAAGCCACTCCGCCGTCGCCGCCGTACGTCGGCCGAGGCAGCCCGCGGTCGCGGCAGAACCCGTCGTAGCCGGGGGTGGCGTTGTCCTTGGTCCGGGCGAGCACCTGGTCGCGGGTGCAGTCGCAGGCGTACAGGTACCCGGCGTCCCACAGCGCGTCGACGGCCACCTGGTGGCGGTCGGCCCTGGCCGATTGCCGGTAGGGGCCTTCGTCGGGTGTCATCCCGAGCCAGGCCAGCGCCGAGAGGATGCCGTCGACCCACTCCTCGCGGTTCCGCTCGGCGTCGGTGTCCTCGATACGGAGGACGAAGGTGCCCCCCTGCTGGCGGGCGAACAGCCAGTTGAACAGCGCCGTACGGGCGCTACCGACGTGGAAGTAGCCGGTCGGCGAGGGGGCGAAGCGGACCCGCGGCGTCGTCACATCGCCTCCGGACCCGTCGGCGCCGGACAGCTATTCGTCCTCGACGATGGAGATGGCCCCAGTCGGGCAGCCGTTGACCGCCTCGCGGAGCCGCTCGCGCAGGGCTTCGGGTGGGTTCTCGTCGAGGACGTAGAGGAACCCGTCGTCGCGGACCTCGAACACCTCAGGGACGATGCCCATGCAGACGGCGTTGCTGGCGCATTCGTCGAAGTCCACGACGACCTTCACCGGCCACCTCCTCGATCGGACGCCCCCCCGGCGGGAGCGGGGTTCAGCATATCGGTCGTCGTCACGGCCACAAGGGCCGACTCGCGGCCACGAGGGCTGGCTCAGGGTCGAGTCAGGGCCGGTCGGTCCCCAGGACCCACATGGCGAAGAACTGGGAGCCGCCGCCGTAGGCCTGGCCGAGGGCCCGGCGGACCCCATCGACCTGGTGGTCGCCGGCCTCGCCGCGGACCTGGAGGGCGACCTCCAGGAACCGGAGCATCCCGGAGGCGCCGATGGGGTTGGAGGAGAGGACGCCGCCGGAGCAGTTCCAGGGGATGTCGCCGCCGTCGATGAAGGTGGCACCTTCCTCGGTGAGCTTCCAGCCGTCACCCTGGTCGCAGAAGCCCAGGTTCTCCAACCACATCGGCTCGTACCAGCTGAACGGGACGTAGACCTCGGCGCAGTCGAAGTCCTGCCGGGGGTTGGTGACGCCGGCCTGCCGGTAGACGTCGGCGGCGCACTCCCGGCCGGCCCGAGGGTTGATCTGGTCGCGGCCGGCGAACATCGTCGGCTCCGACCGCATGGCCATGCCGTGGACCCACGCCGGCCGGCGGCCGGTGGCGGCCTGGGCGTCGGCGGCGGCCTTCTCGGAGCCGAGCACCATGGCGGCGGCCCCGTCGGAGGACGGGCAGGACTCCAGGTAGTGGAGGGGGTCCCACAGCATGATGGACTCCTCGACCATCTTCAGGGAGATGTCGGCGAGGTGGAGGTGGGCGTAGGGGTTGCGGAGGGCGTGCAGCCGGTCCTTGACGGCCACCTTCATGCCGATGTCCCTGGGGGCCCCGGACCGGTGCATGTAGGCGCGGATGTGGGGGGCGAAGTAGCCGCCGGCGCCGGCCAACAACGGAGCGGAGAACGGCTGGAGGACCGACAGGGCCCACATGGCGTCGGAGTCGGACTGCTTCTCGAACGCCACCGTCAGCACCCGGTGGTGGACCCCGGAGGTGACCAGGTGGGCGGCCACCAGGGCGGTGGAGCCGCCGACGGAACCGGCGGTGTGCACCCGGAAGATCGGCTTGCCGACGGCGCCGAGGGCCGGGGCCAGGTACAGCTCGGGCATCATGACACCCTCGAACATGTCGGGGGCCTTGCCGATGACGACGGCGTCGATGTCCGCCCAGCCGAGCCCGGCGTCGTCGAGGGCGCGGAGGGCGGCCTCGCGGACGAGGCCGGCGATGGACACGTCGTCCCGCTTGGCCTTGTGGTGGGTCTGGCCCACCCCGATGACGGCGACACGCTCGGTCATGACGCACCCTCCAGGACGGCCACCAGGTTCTGTTGCAGCGCCGGCCCGGAGGTGGCGTGGGCCACCGCCCGGTCGGCGGTTCCGTTCATGATCCGGGCGGCGGCCTCCCCGATCCGGATGAGGCCACCGGCCATCAGCGGGTTGGCGGCCAGCGGGCCACCGGACGGGTTGACGTCGACGCCGTTCCCGTTCCGGCCGAGGGCCGCCAGGCCGAGGGCCTCGGCCAGGATGAGCTCCTGGGGGGCGAAGGGGGCGTGGAGCTCGGCGACGTCGACGCCGCCGTCGGCCACCCCGGCCACCCCGGCGGCCTTGCGGGTGGACGGCGACGTGGTCAGGTCCCGGGCCCCGAGGGAGTGGGTCTCGACACGGTGGTCGATGCCGGTGATCCAGGCCGGCCGGACCCCGGCCCGCTCGGCCCACTCCCACGCCTGGTCGCCAACGGCTAGCACCACGGCGGCGGCGCCGTCGGTGATGGGCGGCAGGGTGTGCTTGCGGAGCGGCGACACCACGTAGTCCTCCGCCAGAAGGTCGGCCACCGACCGGTCGTAGGCCACCTGGGCCTTCGGGTTGTCCAGGGCGGCCTTCCGACTGCGGGCGGCGACGGCGGCGAAGTCGTCCTCGGTGGCCTTGCCGCTGTCGAGGAGGGCCCGGGCCTGCAGGGCGGCCAGGGACACCGGGTCGGGCCACAGCGGGGCCAGCACGTAGGGGTCGAGCTGCAGGGCCATGATCTTGTCGAGCTGGCCCAGCGACGACTTCCCGAAGCCGTAGACCAGGGCGGCGTCGACGTCGTCGTCTTGGAGGGCCACCACGGCCTCGTAGAGGGCCCAGGCCGCGTCCATCTCGACGTGGCTCTCGCTCCGGGGCGGCCAGACGCCGATGGCGTCGAGGGCGGACACGAAGCTGAACGGGCCACCCACCAGGTAGTCGGTGGACCCCGAGCAGATGAAGTCGATGTCGTTCTTGGTGACGCCGACGCGGCCGAACGCCTCGGCGAACACCGGCATGAGGGTCTCCACCTCGTTGCGGTGGGACTCCCGGCGGAGGTTGTCGGCCTGGGCGAACGACACCACCGCCACCGGGCGGTGGCCCAGTCGGGGGGTGGGGGTGGTGGGCATCAGGTGTAGTCCTTGTAGGTGTCGTAGTCGGCGTCGGGCTCACCGGCGGGGCGGAAGTGCTTGACCGAGGCCAGCGTGGGGCCGAGCTCCTCGGGCGGCACCCAGACGGCCTCCACCCGAAGGCCCATCCGGACCTCCTCGATGGGGATCTCCTGGATGAGCCCCATGAACGAGATGTCGGCCCCGTCCAGCAGGACCATGGCGCAGATGTACGGGATCTGGATGGACTGGCCGGCGAACGGGACGTTGACGACGCAGAAGGTGGTGACGGTCCCCTGGTTGCCCAGCACCACCTCTTCGTCGGTGGGGACCCCGTCGGTGGGGCAGGACCCCCGTGAGGGGACGTACACCTTCTGGCACACCGGGCACCGCTGCCCGATGAACTTCCCGGCGGCGAACCCGCGGAGGGTCTTGCTCTGGGCGACCCCGGCGCTGAACTGGTAGTCCAACCGCATCGGGGTGGCCAACATGGTCACCGGGCCCCGGTCCTCACTTTCGGACGGAGCGCCGGCGGCGGCGTCGGTCATCGGCTGCCTCCTACTTCCCGGCGGGCACGAACGCCCGGATGTCCTGGACCCGGCCGACCCGCTGGTCGTCGGGGAGGAAGTCGGCCCGCACCCGCATCCCGGTGGACACGGCGTCGGCGGACCCGGCGTCGAGGGCGTGCAGCATGGCGGTGTCGGCGCCGTCCAGGACCACGAGCACCCAGGCGAACGGCCGGTCCAGCGGGTGCTGCGGGGCGGGCTCGGCGACCCAGGCCCAGCTGGTCACCGTGCCTTCCGGACCGACGTCGACCAGGTCGCCGGTGGTCTCGGCGGTGTCCGGGTCGTACTCCGCCGGCGGCACGATCACCCGGCCGCCGGAGCCGGTGGCCCCCAGGATGCGGCCGTCCCGGAGGCCGGTCAGGAACGCCCCGATGACCGGCCCGACCGACCGGGAGTACGGGTACTCCAACACGTGCACGCTGGTGAGGACGTCGTCACCGCTGCCGACCATGCACAACCTCCCTGCCCGAGAACTTCCCCCTCGCAAACCCGTCGGGAAGTAGAACACATTTCAGTTTCGACCGCCACCCACCCAGATGACCAGGGGTACTTCCGGTAGATAGCACCGATGGCTATCTGCTATCATCCCGATGATGGTGCAGGTGATCACCCGCATGGACGAGGAGCTGGCGACGGCGCTCAAGGCGCGGGCCAAAGAGGTCGGGGTGTCCGTGAACGAGTACGTCACCAGGCTGGTCCGGGTCGCTGTGGGCGGCCCGGCAACGGCGACACGGGCCTGGAAGGCCAAGGGAGTCGCCGAGGGTTGGCTGGCCGACCGCCCTCTCGCCGATGGGTGCCGGCCGGCCGTGGACCGTGAGGCCTGGGAGGACAACCCGGCCACCGCTGTTCCGGGATATCAGAACCCAGTGGTGGCCGAGCGGGACGAGCACCGCTGACGTACTTCCTCGACACCAGCGCCCTGGGTGCCGCCTACTTGATGGAGGTCGGCCGGCAGTGGGTCAACCAGATGTTGGCGGACGAGAGCCTCCGGTTGGTGGTGTCAGAGCTGGCCGACGTGGAAGTGCCCAGCCTGCTGTGCCGGGCCCAGCGTAACGGCACCATCTCCGACGAGGTTCTGCAGGCCCGATTGGGTCTCTACGACACCGACACTTCCGGGGACGGCCCGTTGGCGGTGCTCCGACTGACCCCGAAGACCTTCACGATGGCCCGGCAGATCGCCCTGGACGAGCCGGTGGGGTCGCTGGACGCCATCCACCTGGCGGCCGCCCTGCTGCTGCAACGCCAGCAGCCGGACCAGCCGGTGACCGTGGTGACCCTGGACCGGCGGCAGGCCGTCGCCGCCCGGCGGCTGGGGTTCCGGGTGGTCAGCGATCTACACGAAGCCGTCGGCTGATCCCCAAAACGTTTCCGCGGAAACGTCGGGCCGGCGCACCGGCGGCGAAAACGTTCCCGCGGAAACGTCCTCCGGTGGCCGACCGGAGCCGGGTCAGCGGGGGGCGCCGGCCAGTAGGGCGGCGAAGAACTCCCGGTCGGCCAGGATCGGGACGTCGGCCATGAACAGCTTCCCGTACCGCTCGAAGTACATCAGCTGCTTCCCCAGCAGGAAGGTGCCGCGGTCGAAGTCGGACATCAGCCCCCCGGACTCGTCGGCGATCCGCCGCATCTTCCGTTGGGTCCGCAGCCGCCGGACGACCGACCGGAGCGACCGCTCGTGGGCCTGCACCCCCTCGGCCCGGGCGGCCTGGATCTGCGGGGCCTCCAGCAGGGCGGCCAGGCTGACCTCGCCGAACGGTCGGGTGAGGGTCGGCTCGATGAGGCTGCGGATGAAGCCGGTGAGCTGGTCGTCGCTGAGCCCCAGGCCGACCTGGATGGCCCGGCCGTAGGTCTTGGTGAGATGGGCGGTGATGTCCGGCCACGCCGACTCGTCGCCGAGGGCCCCGTCGAGGAGGCGGAGGAAGAACTGGTGGGTGTCGTGGTCCAGCCGGCCGACGATGCCCCAGTCGATGATCCCGATGCGGCCGTCCTCCAGCAACAGCATGTTGCCGGCGTGGACGTCGCCGTGGAACGCCCCCCAACGGACGGTGGTGACGAAGAACCCCCGGACCACCTGCTCGACCCGTGGCGCCGGGTCGTACCCCAGCTCGGCCACCCGGGCGAGGTCGTCGACGGGGACCCCCTTCAGGTACTCCATGGTGAGGACGTTCGGGCCCGACAGCTGCGGGTACGGCTCCGGCACCACCACCAACGGCAGGTCGATCTCGGCCCCCAACATCCGGAAGTGCGCCAACGCCCGGGCCTCGTTGCGCAGGTCCAGCTCCTCCCCCAGCTGCTGGCGGAGGCCGTCCAACAGCTGGAGGGTGGACCCGGCCATCTGGTCGCCGGTCTCCCGGGCCAGGATGTCGAAGAACGGCTGCATGAGGTCCAGGTCGGCGGCCACCAGCTTCTCGATCCCCGGTCGCAGCACCTTCACCGCCACCTGCCGGCCGTCGAGCAGCCGGGCCCGGTGGACGACGGCGATCGACGCCCGGCCGATCGGCTGCCGCTCGAACTCACTGAACGCCTCGTCCAGGCGCAATCCCAGGTCGTCCTCCACCCGTTCGCGGACGGCCGAGAACGGCACCGGCGGTCCGGTGTCCAGGCACGACCGGAACTCGTCGGAGAACTCGTCCCCGAACAGCCCCGGTGACGACGCCACCATCTGCCCGAACTTCATGAACGTCCCACCGAGGGCCTCGCAGGTCAACCGGAGCGGTCGGGCCAGGGCGATCGGCGGAAGGGGACCGGCCCGCAACTCCCGGGCCTGCCGCACCGCCACCGGCCCCAGGTGGCGGGTGGCCACCCGGGCGATGTGGGCGCTCCGCTGCACCAGCTCCGCCCGCGTCGGGGTGGGCAGGCGGCGGGAGTGGACCCGGGGGACCGACTCGGTGGGGGCGCCCACGGGAGGCGGCAACGGGGCGGTGGGCAGCGGCGCTGCGGTCACCCCCGCAGGCTATGCCACCTGGGCCCCGACTCAGTCGGGGCGTGCCACCTGGGCCCCGGCTCGGTCGGGGCGTGCCACCTGGGCCCCGGCTCGGTCGGGGCCGGTGCGGTCAACCGAAGCTCTCGGCCAGGGCCTTGAGGGCGTTGCCGTAGGTGTCGGTGAAGATCGGCAGCATCTCGTCAGGGGTGGCCTCCACCGCCCAGGTGACGACGGAGCCGTCGCCGCTGGCAGCCACGGACACGGTGGCCTGGTGGTGCTCCACTGGCACACCGTCGACGATGGCGTAGGTCAGCGACCGGGCGTCGTCGTCGCGGGCGACCAACCGCTCGCGGATGTCCATCCCGAACATGGTCAGGACCCGATCGTCGCCCTCCAGCCGGATCCCCTCGAGGGCGGGGAACATGGCGCCCACCCCGGCGAAGTCGCCGACCTTGGCCCACACGGCGTCCGGCGACGCGGCCACCTCGATCTCGACCTGGCCCTCTGCCATCTCGCCTCCCCTGTTTCGACCAACACCGTCTCGACCAATGCCGGAGCGGCCGGCCCTGGCCTGTCGGATGGTCGCCGTACGCTACCGCGGGGACTCGGGAACCGGATCGGGAACCGGATCGGGGTCCGGCATGAAGCGGTCGAGCTCCTGGTCGGACCGCCGGGCCTTCCGCTCGTCCATGTGCAGCCACTCCAACGCCACCGGGATGAGGGCGGCCATCATCAGGGTGTCGCCGCCGACCCACATGATGACGCCACCGGTGTGGAGGTCAAGCAGCAGCGACGGGCCCCAGGTGCGGTGCATCGACGGGTAGAAGGCGAAGATCTCGTGGCTCTCGTTGTCGAGGGACAGGCCGACGAAGGTGTCGATGGGGACCGCCAGGAAGAGGTAGAGCATCTTCATGCCCGGGTGCATGCGGTACCGGTTGGGGTCGGAGCCGAAGATCTGCCGCCAGAACAGGTAGCCGACCCCGAGGAAGATGAGGTGCTCGGCGTTGTGCACCGGCTCGTGCGCCAACGTGTAGTTGTAGAACACCGTCAGGTGGGTGATCGGGATGATCACGGCGTAGATGACGAAGGCCACCACCGGATGACCGAAGAACGTGGCGACGGGGGACCGCAGGCCACGGACCACCCACCGGTGGGCTTCGCCGCTGGTGGCCCGGAAAAGCAGGTCCAGGGGGGAGGCGACGGCGAACAGGGCGGACGCCACCATGATCAGCAGCAGATGCTGGACCATGTGGTCCCAGAACAGGACGTTGTCGTAGACCCCGATGAAGCTGAACACCGCCACCGCGGTGACCAGCAGGCCGCCGACGAACGCCGTGGTCTTCCCCACCGACCACCGGTGGCGGGGGTGGAGGCGGTTGTTCCGCACGACCCCCCAGACGTAGAGGGCCAGGGCTCCCAGGATGAGGACCACCGGGACCGCCTCGAACTGGGTGGTCAGGTACTGGCTGTGCTGCAGCGGCGGTGGCAGGTCGTCGGCGAGGAGGCCACCGGGGACGAAAACGGAGGGGAAAAGCATGGTAGGCGGCCGCTCAGCCTAGACGGCCGCCCCAGAGGTTCCCAGCCGGGGCCCAGGTAGTCGCCGGTCAGGCCTCGACGACCCTCCCGGCCGTCAGGCCTCGGCGACCACTTGGCCGGTCAGGCTTCGGCGACCGCGGTCACCAGCTTCTGCAGGGTGTCCTTGGCGTCGCCGAACAAGAGCACGGTCTTGTCGTCGAACAGCAGCTCGTTGTCGATGCCGGCGAACCCCGGCCGCATGGACCGCTTGAGGAACACGATGTGGGCGGCCTCGTTGGCGTGGATGATCGGCATGCCGTAGATGGGGGACCCCGGGGTGTCGTCGGCGGCCGGGTTCACGGTGTCGTTGGCTCCGACCACCAGGGCGACGTCGGCCGTCGACATCTCCGGGTTGGCCTCGTCCATCTCCTTGAGCTCGTCGTAGGGGACGTTGGCCTCCGCCAGGAGCACGTTCATGTGGCCGGGCATCCGACCGGCGACGGGGTGGATGGCGTAGAAGACGTCCACCCCCTTGGCCATGAGGGAGTCGGTCAGCTCCTTCACCACGTGCTGGGCCTGGGCCACCGCCAGCCCGTAGCCCGGGACGATGACCACCTTGCGGGCGTAGGCCAGCAGGGTGCCGACGTCGTCGGGGGTCGACGAGCGGACGGCCCGGTCGGTTGTCCCCTCGGCCCCACCGGCCGCGGTGACCACCGCCCCGAAGGCGCTGAACAAGATGTTGGGCAGCGAACGGCCCATGGCCTTGGACATGAGCCGGGTGAGGAGGATGCCCGAGGCCCCGACCAGGGTGCCGGCGACGATCAGCAGGTTGTTGTCCAACGTGAACCCCGAGGCGGCCACGGCCAGGCCGGTGAAGGAGTTCAGGAGGGAGATCAACACCGGGACGTCGGCGCCGCCGATGGGCAGCACGAAGATGACGCCCAAGACGAAGGAGAGGGCCAGCACCGGCCAGAGGTAGGCGATGGACCCGGTGACCAGGGCCAGGATGACGAAGACGACAATGGCCACCCCGACCAGGGCGTTGATGACCTGCTGGGCCGGATAGGTGATCGGCCGGGTGGCCATCAGCTCCTGCAGCTTGGCGAAGGCGATGGCCGACCCCGAGAACGACACCGTGCCGATCAGCACCCCCAGGAGGACCTCGGCGATCTGGTACACCGCCGGCTGGGTCCCCTGCGAGTGCCAGTGGAGCATCTCGACCACCGAGATGACCGCCGCCGCCCCACCGCCGACCCCGTTGAAGATGGCCACCATCTGGGGCATCGCCGTCATCTTCACCAGCCGGGCCGCCGGGACGGCCACGGCCGCCCCCAACACCATGGCCACCAGGGCCAGGATCAGGTTGGTGTCGTGGGCGTACACCACCGGGTTGGTGAACGTGAACCCCACCGCCAGGGCGGCCGCCGCCGCCCCGACCAGGTTGCCCTGCCGGGCCCGCTTGGGCGAGCTCAGGCCCTTCAGGGCCACGATGAACCCGATGATGGCGATCAGGTAGGCCAGGTCCCGCCAGGTGGACAGCGGCATCGACAGCCCGGTGAGGGTGGTCACTTGGCCGCCCCGTTGCGACCGGGCGCCCCGTCGGCGGCGGCACTCTTCGTTGCCTTGGCCCGGTCGGCCGGCTTGCCCTTGAACATCTCGAGCATCCGGTCGGTGACCACGAAGCCGCCGACCACGTTCAAGGTGGCCAGGAAGACGGCCAGGAAGCCGAGGACCAGCTGCGCCGGACCGTGGGCCTCCCCCATGATCAGCAGGGCGCCGACCAGAACGATGCCGTGGATGGCGTTGGACCCCGACATGAGCGGGGTGTGGAGGATGGACGGGACCTTGGACACCACCTCGACGCCGACGAAGGCGGCCAGGACGAAGATGGTCAGGTACTCGACGATGCCGGTCACGACGGCCCTCCTGCCTGCTCGTTGGCGGTGACCGGCCCCGGCCCGGTCGGCCCAGGGGCGGCCGGCGCAGGGGTGGCCGGCGCAGGGGTGGCCGGCCCAGGGGCGGCCGGCGCAGTGGCGGCCGGCACGGCGGGAACCCCCAACAGCTCGGCCGTAGGCCCGTGGACCGGGCGGCCGCCCTTCAGGAGGCAGGTGCCGGCGACGATCTCGTCGTCCCAGGCCGGCGGTTCGGTGCCGTCCTTGGCCAGCAGGGCCAGCAGGTTCATGACGTTGCGGGCGTAGAGGAAGCTGGCGTGGGTGGGCATGCCGGCCGGCGGGTTGGCCATGCCGACGACGACGGTGCCGCTGACCACGACCTCCTTGCCCGCTACCGACGGCTCGCAGTTGCCGCCCGAGTCGGCGGCCATATCGACGACGACCGCCCCTTCGGCCATGGCCTCGACCATGGCCGTGGTGATCAGCACCGGGGCCTGCCGGCCGGGGACCGCGGCGGTGGTGACGACGACGTCGGAGGCGGCCACTTCGGCGGCGAGGGCCTTTTGCTGGGCGGCGAGCTCGTCGGGGGTGAGCTCGCGGGCGTAGCCGCCGGTGCCCTCGGCGCTGACGCCGAGGTCCAAGAAGGTGGCCCCCAGGCTCTCCGCCTCCTCTTTGGCGGCCGCCCGGACGTCGTAGGCCTTGACCACCGCCCCGAGACGGCGGGTGGTGGCGATGGCCTGGAGCCCGGCCACTCCCACCCCCATGACCAGCACCTTGGCCGGGGGGATGGTGCCCGCCGCGGTCATCAGCATCGGGAAGAACTTTCCGAGCTGCGTCGCCGCGGCCAACCCGGCCCGGTAGCCGGACACGGTGGCCTGGGAGGACAGGGCGTCCATGGACTGGGCCCGGCTGATCCGGGGGAGGAGGTCGAAGCTGAAGACGTTGGCCTGCTTTTGGGCCAACACCTTCAAGGCGTCGACGGAGGCGGCGGGCTGGCAGAAGCTGAGCACCAGTACCCCGTCGGGCAGCTCCGCCGCCTCGTCGGCCGTCGGGGGCTGCACCCGGACGACGACGTCGGCGTCGCGGTACACGGCGGCGGCATCGGGGACGACGTCGGCTCCGGCGTCGGCGAAGGCCTGGTCGCCGAAGGCGGCCTGTTGGCCGGCACCGGCCTGGACGGCGACGGTCCAGCCGGCGGCCACCAGCCGCTTGACCACGTCGGGGACCAGGGCCACCCGACGCTCCCCCGGCCGCATCTCGGTCGGCAAAGCCAATTTCACGGGTCGTGTTCTACCAGTTGCCGGGGGTCCGGGGCCTGGACGGTACCTGGATCGGCCCCGACGGCGGGCGGGGAACCCGCCGATCCGCCGCCGCGACCGGGGTGGCCAGTGCCGACCCCCCTGCCCGGCACTGTTACCCTTCTGCCGCCGGTCATACGACCGTTTGAGTCGTCGCCGGCAACACCGTATGAAGGAGCCGGACGACGGGCGGGCGCGCCCCGCGACGGCCCGTCCGCTGGGACAGGAGGTAGCGCCGGGTGCCCATACAGACCCTGCAGGAGCACGACGGCATCGCCGAGGTGGTCATCGACCATCCGCCGGTGAACGCGCTCGACGTGGCCGGCTGGTACGCCCTGGCCGACGCGGTGACGGCGGCCGGGCGGGTGCAGACGAACCGGGTGGTGGTGTTGCGGGCGGAGGGCCGTGGGTTCTGCGCCGGGGTGGACATCAAGGAGATCCAGGAGAAGGGCGACGTGGCCCTCGTCGGCTGCAACCGCGGCTGCGCCGCCGTGTTCGCCGCCATCTACGACTGCGAGGTCCCGGTGATCTCGGCGGTCCACGGGTTCTGCCTGGGCGGTGGCATCGGTCTGGTCGGCAACTCCGACATCATCGTGGCGTCGGAGGACGCCACCTTCGGCCTGCCCGAGGTCGACCGCGGCGCCTTGGGGGCGGCCACCCACCTGGCCCGGCTGGTGCCCCAGCACAAGATGCGCGAGATGGTGTACACCGCCAAGCCGGTGCCGGCGTCCGTGCTGGCCCACTTCGGCTCGGTGACCCGGGTGGTGCCACGGGAGCAGCTGCGCGACGCCGCCCTGGAGATCGCCACGGACATCGCCGCCAAGAGCCCCTCGATCATCCGTCGGGCGAAGGAGTCGGTGAACGGCATCGACCCGGTCGACGTGAAGCGGAGCTACCGGTTCGAGCAGGGGTTCACCTACGAGTTGCACGTGAGGGGGGTCGCCGACGAGCAGCGGGCGGCCTTCGTCGAGAAGCGAGAGGCAGTGATCGACGACGACAGGGGCGCCTCCCGCTGAGGGGGGCGGCCAGAAGGGAAGCAGGGTGGCCGACAAGCGAACGACGGTCGACGAGATCGTGTCGGAGCTGCGCTCCGGCATGACCATCGGCATCGGCGGCTGGGGATCGCGCCGCAAGCCGATGGCGGTGGTGCGGGCCATCTGCCGGTCCTCGGTCACCGACCTCACGGTGGTGGCCTACGGCGGGCCGGACGTCGGCCTGCTGTGCGCCACCGGCAAGGTCGCCAAGGTGGTCTGCGGGTTCGTCACCCTGGACCCCATCGCCCTGGACCCGCACTGGCGGGTGGCCCGGCAGGGGGGGCAGGTGAAGCTGATGGAGCTGGACGAGGGCATGTTCTTCACCGGCCTGCAAGCCGCCGCCTGGCGGCTGCCGTTCCTCCCGTCGCGGGCCGGGCTGGGGTCGGACGTGATGAAGGTGAACCCGGACCTGCGGACGGTGCGGTCGCCGTACCAGGACGGCCCGTTCGCCGACCCGGCCGACGTCGGGGCGGACCTCGTGGCGGTGCCGGCCCTGCGGCTCGACCTGGCCGTGGTGCACGCCAACCGGGCCGACACGGCGGGGAACGCCCAGTTCCTCGGGCCCGACCGGTTCTTCGACGAGCTGTTCCTGGGTTCGGCCGAGCGCCGGTTCGTGACGGCGGAGAAGGTGGTGGAGAACGGCACCCTCGGCGACGAAGGGCCGCTGGCCGCCGCCACCGTGCACCGGCTGCTGACCGACGGGGTGGCCGAGACCCCTCACGGCGCCCACTTCACGGCGTGCCCGCCGGACTACAACCGGGACGAGGCGTTCCAGAAGGAGTACGCCGCCACCGCCGCCGACCCCGACGCCTGGAAGGCGTTCCGGACCCGGTACATCGACGTGGACGAGGCCGGATACCAGGCGGCCGTCAAGGAGCGCTCGGAGGAGGCCAAGTGAGCACCACATCGACCGGTACGCCGTCGAGCGGCGACGCAGTGACGAGGGCGGAGATCTGTGCGGTGGCCTGCGCCGAGGCCTGGCGGGACGCCGGGGAGGTCATGGTGAGCCCCTTCGGCACCATCCCGGCCCTCGGGGCCCGGCTGGCCAAGCTGACGTTCAGCCCCGATCTGGTGCTGACCGACGGCGAGGCGGCGCTGATGGTGGGGGCCCCGCCGATCGGCACCCCGGCGGACCAGTTGGTCCGGGAGGCGGCGATGCCGTACCGGACGGTCTTCGACGTGGTGTGGTCCGGCCGCCGGCACATCATGATGATGGCCAGCCAGATCGACCGGACCGGCAACCAGAACCTGTCGGCCATCGGCGACTGGGCGCAGCCGAAGGTACAGCTCATCGGGGTGCGCGGCGCCCCGGGGAACTCGGTGAACCACCCCACCAGCTACTGGGTGCCCGACCACACCCGGCGGACGTTCGTGGCCGAGGTCGACATGGTCAGCGGCATCGGGTACGCCCGGGCCGCCGAGGCCGGTCCCGGGGCCAGCCGCTACCACGACATCCGGGTGGTGGTGTCCAACCTGGGGGTCTTCGATTTCGAGACCCCCGACCGGACGATGCGGCTCCGGTCGGTGCACCCCGGGGTGACCGTGGAGCAGGTGGTCGAGGCCACCGCCTTCGAGCTGGCGGTCCCGGACGACGTGCCGGAGTCCCGGCAGCCGACCGACGAGGAGCTGGACCTCATGCGTCGGGTCCTCGACCCCCGCCGCTTCCGCGACCGGGAGATCAAGGCCTGACCGACCTTAGGTGGCCGCCCGGAGGGCGGGCGGTCACCTAGTCGGGCGGTCGCCGCAGCAGGTTGGACACCCGCTGGTGCGTCACCCCGAACATTCGGGCGATGGCCGGGATGCTCGTGCCTTCCGCCCGGAGGGAGTCGACGAGCTCCTTGCGCAGCGTGCCGCTGGCCTTCGACATGCGGGCCAGCATCTGGCTGACCACCTGCATGGTGCCCGGCGGCTCCTCCTCGGAGAGGATCTCCTGCCAGCTCATCCCGTCCTGGCGGGACTGCCGCAGCCGGTCGATCCGCTCGGTCAGCTCCCGCTGCTCCCGGGTGATCTCCCCGAGGGCGGCGCTGAGCGCGTCGAGTGCCTCGAGCGCCGGGTCGCCGGCGACCCGGACATAGGGCTCGTTCGAGCGCAGTCCCTCCTGGTCACCGCCGAAGTTCCGGTTGTCGTATTCCTGGCGCATCGCCACGTTCCGATCACCACCCATCACCACGAAGCCGGCCCCGACGGTCGGGACTCGGTGTCAGGGTCCATCCCGGCCTGGTCCATTAGGTACCCGACCTTCCCAGAGGTGAAACCGCCATGTGCCCGCACCCTCACGGTCGGACGTCACCGTCGACCACCACCGGCCCCCGACCCCGGTACCGGCGGAACGGCGCAGATCTTCTGCTCCCGTACGAACGTTTGGGTGCCTCCCATACGAACGTTCGGGAACGTTCACATCACCGTCACTACGAAGATCCATTTTCCCAAACATACGATCGTTTAACTACCTGACCAGGAGTTCTCCCTCGACCCGTCGGTAAGATATCGAGAAATCTCATCACTGGTAATCCCGCGGAATTTGGGTACTATGACCTCGGTGAGGGATGGGGTCGCCGAACGGCCGATAGCAGAAATGGCCGGCAGCGGGACCGCTGGACCGTCCGCCGATCCGGTCGCTCCGTCCCTGGTCGCCGCCGTGCCGTCGATGGAGTCCGTGCTGGCGCAGGCCGGGCACGAGAACTTTCCAGTCGCCTCCCGGGTCCTCCCGAAGGCGTCGCGGGCCCACCTCATGGCCATCTACGGGTTCGCCCGGCTGACCGACGACATCGGCGACGAGGCGACCGGCGACCGGCTCGCCCTGCTGGACTGGCTGGACCAGGACCTCACCCGGGCCGCCGCCGGGCGGGCCACCCATCCGGTCATGCAGCGGCTGACCCCGACGCTGCAGGAGCTGCACCTTCCGCTGGACCCGTTCCGGGCCCTGATCGAGGCGAACCGCCAGGACCAGACGGTGCACCGGTACCGGACGTTCGACGACCTGGTGGGGTACTGCATGCTGTCGGCCGCCCCGGTGGGGCAGCTGGTGCTGCTCGTGATGGGGCTGTCCACCCCGGAGCGGGTGGCCCTCTCCGACCAGGTGTGCATCGGGCTGCAGGTGGTGGAGCACCTCCAGGACGTCGGCGAGGACGCCGCCCGGGACCGGGTGTACCTGCCCCAGGACGACCTGGTGGTGGCCGGCTGCGACGAGGCCGCCCTCCTGGCTCCGGTCGCCAGCCCGGCCGTCCGGGCGGTGGTGGCCAGTGAGGTCGGCCGGGCCCGGCCGTTGCTGGCCGCCGGCGGCCCGTTGGCCAGGACCCTCCCGCTGCGGGCGCGGCTGGCCGTGGCCGGGTTCGCCGCCGGCGGGATGGCCGCCCTCGACGCCGTCGAGCGAGCCCACCACGACGTGCTGGGGGTCAGTTGCCGGCCCCGGCCGACCCGGTTCACCGTGCAACTGCTCCGCCTCCTCGGGGGTGGCCGGTGAGCCCGGTCGCCACGAACGCTGGCCCCACGAACGCCGAATCGGCCTTCGTCGAGTGCGAGGCCATCACCCGGCGGGAGGCCAAGAACTTCGCCTACGGCATCCGGCTGCTGCGGCCGCCGGAGCGCCAGGCCCTCTCGGCGGTGTACGCCCTGGCGCGGCGGATCGACGACATCGGTGACGGCGACGACGCCCCCGAGCAGAAGCTCGACGGGCTGGCCGCGGTGCGCAAGCAGCTGGCCACCATCGCCGGGGGCGGAGCAGGCGACCTCCTGGCCGCCGCGGCCGGCGGGGGCGAGGCCGGCGACCCGGTGCTCACCGCCATCGCCGAGGTGGACCGCCGGTACCACCTGCCGATGGGGGCCTTCGACGAGCTCATCGAGGGCTGCGAGATGGACGTGACCGGGACCCCCTACCGGACCATCGACGACCTCGTCGGGTACTGCCGGCGGGTCGCCGGGTCCATCGGGCGGCTGTCGCTGGCCGTGTTCGGCACCACCGACGAGCCGGCGGCGGTCCCACTGGCCGACGACCTGGGGGTGGCGCTCCAGCTCACCAACATCCTCCGGGACGTCCTGGAGGACCAGGCCCGCGGCCGGGTGTACCTGCCGTCGGACGACGCCGAAGCGGTCGGCTGCCCGCCCGATCTGGTCGGGGACCCCGCCGCGGTGGCCCGGCTGGTGGCCTTCGAAGGGCAGCGGGCCCGGGAGTGGTTCGACCGCGGTCTGCAGCTCCTGCCCCTGCTCGACCGGCGCAGCCAGGCCTGCGTGGGAGCGATGGCCGGCATCTACTTCCGGCTGCTCCGCCGGATCCAGTCGGACCCGGCGGCGGTCACCCGCGGCCGGGTGTCGGTGCCGGCGTGGGAGAAGCTGTGGGTCGCCGGTTCCAGCCTGGCCGGCGGGAGGCCGGCCACGGGTACAGCCGGAGGCCGGCGGTGAGCCGGGTCCTGGTGGTCGGTGGTGGCCTGGCCGGCATCCAGGCGGCCCTGGACGCCGCCGACGCCGGGGCCGAGGTGGTCCTGGTGGAACGGCGCGGCCACCTCGGCGGGCTGACGTGGTCGTTCCAGCGACAGGGCCGGTGGTTCGACAACGGCCAGCACGTGTTCCTGCGGTGCTGCACCGCCTACCAAGGGTTCCTGGACCGCATCGGGGCGTCCGGACAGGTCCACCTGCAGCCCCGCCTCGACATCCCGGTGCTGGCCCCGGCCGGACCGCGGACCAAGGGACGGGTGGTCCGGGCGGACCTCCGCCGGGACGACCTGCCGTCGCCGCTGCACCTCGGTCGGGCCCTCGCCGGCTACCGGCATCTGTCGCTGGCCGACCGGGCTCGCCTGGGCCGACCGGCCCTGGCCCTTCGCCGGCTGCGGCTGGACGACCCGGCGCTGGACCAGGAGACCTTCGGGGCCTGGCTGGCCCGGCACGGCCAGTCGCCGGCGGCGGTGGCCCGGCTCTGGGACCTCATCACGCTGCCCACCGTCAACGTGCCCGCCTCGGAGGCGTCGTTGGCGTTGGCGGCCAAGGTGTTCCGGACCGGCCTGCTCGACCGGGCCGACGGGGCCGACGTGGGCTGGTCGACGGTGCCGTTGGCGGAGCTGCACGGGGCCAATGCCGCCCGGGCCCTGGCCGCGGCCGGCGTGGAGGTGGTCACGTCGACGGCGGTGGACGCCATCGACGGCGAGGCCGGCGCCTTCACGGTGGCCACCCGACCGGCCGGCGCTGGGACCTCTGGCGCTGGGACCTCTGGCGCTGGGACCTCTGGCGCTGACCCTTCCGGCGCCAGGACCCTGGAGGCGGACGCCGTGGTGGTGGCCACCCCGCCGGAGACGGCGGCGTCGCTGCTCCCCGACGGGTCGCTGCCGGCGGTGGCCGGGTTGGGGTCGTCGCCGATCGTCAACGTCCACCTGGTGCTCGACCGCCAGGTCACCGACCTGCCGATGGCGGCGACGGTGACATCGCCGGTCCAGTTCGTGTTCGACCACACGGCGGCCGCCGGCATGGACCCGGCGGGGCCGGAGCAGTGCCTGGTGGTGTCGCTGTCGGCGGCGGACGAGTGGGTGGGCCGGCGGCCGGAGGAGCTGGTGCGGACGTTCCACGAGGCGATCGGCGACCTGTTCCCGGCGGCCCGCCGGGCGACGCTGGTCGACGGGGTGGTGAGCCGGGAGCACACGGCCACGTTCCGCGGCCGGCCGGGTACGGCGGCGCTGCGGCCGGCGGCCACCACGTCGGTCCCCGGGCTGTTGGTGGCCGGGGCGTGGTGCGCCACCGGGTGGCCGGCGACCATGGAGGGGGCCGTGCGCAGCGGCGCCGACGCCGCCCTCGCCGCCATGGCTCTGGTCGGGACCATCCCGGCATCGAATCCCCGAGACTCGCAAGTCCGTCAGGCGGCGCAGCTGCCGGCCGAGCTAGAGGAGGCAACGGCGTGACCACCCTGGCCACCCCTTCGACGACCCTTTCCACGCCCCCGTCGGGGGCGGTGGCCCCACCGGTGGCACCGGAGATCCTCACGCGGGCGGCCGGGCTGGTCGGCCCGGCGCTGGCCACCGCCGTGGACCGGCTGGACCCGGCTCTGCGGGTGCCGGTGGAGCACCACCTCCGGGGAGGTGGCAAGCGGGTGCGGGCCGCCCTGGTGCTGCTTTCGGCAGCCGCCGTCGGGGCCGACGAGCAGGTCGGGGTGGTCGGCGCGGTGGCCATCGAGCTGGTGCACAACTACTCGTTGGTCCACGACGACATCATCGACGGCGACCGGGAACGGCGGCACCAGCCGACGGTGTGGGCCGAGTTCGGGGTCGGCCCGGCCATCGTGGCCGGGGACGCCCTGGCCGCCCTGGCGACGCAGGTCCTGTTGGAGGACCCCACCCCCGAACGGGTGCAGGCCGCCCGGCGGCTGGCGGGGGCCAACCAGGCGATGATCGCCGGGCAGGCGGCCGACATGGCCTACGAGACCCGCGACCAGGTGACGGTGGCGGAGTGCCTGGCGATGGAGCAGGGGAAGACCGGGGCCCTGCTGTCCTGCGCCGCCTCCCTCGGGGCCGTGCTGGCCGGGGGTCCCCCAGCGTCGGTGCACGCCTTGTCCGACTACGGCGACCACCTCGGCATCGCCTTCCAGGCCGTCGACGACCTCCTCGGCATCTGGGGAGACCCGGCGGTGACCGGCAAGCCGGTGGGGGCGGACCTGTTGGCCCACAAGAAGGCCCTGCCGGTGGCGGCGGCCATGGCGGTCGGCGGAGCGGTGGCCGACGAGCTGCAGCGGATCCTGGGCGGCGACCTCACCGAGGCCGACGTGGCCCGGGCGACGACGTTGATCGAGGACTGCGGGGCCCGGGCCGAGGTCACGGCCATCGCCGACACCCACCTGGAGCTGGCCCTCGGCGCCCTGGACCGGACGCCGCTGCAGCCGTCGGCCAAGGACGAGCTGTTGGCGGTGGCCCACTACGTGACGGCCAGGGATCGATGACCACCACCGCCGATCCCCTGGCCGGGACGCCGGGCGGTGCGGCTCGGGACGTTTCCGCGGAAACGTCCTCGGCGCCAACGCCGGGGTCGGCTGCCGCGGCGTCGGCTGCGGCGGCCGACGCCCGGTCCTGCCTGGACAAGGCGGTGACTGCCCTGCTGGACCTGCAGGACCCGGCCGGGTGGTGGAAAGGGGAGCTGGAGACCAACGTCACGATGGACGCCGAGGACCTGCTGCTGCGGCAGTTCCTGGGCATCTTGACCGAGGACGAGAAGGCCGGGACGACCAAGTGGATCCGCTCCCAGCAGCGGGCCGACGGGACGTGGGCGAACTACTTCGGCGGTCCAGGCGACCTGTCGACCACCGCCGAGGCGTGGGTGGCCCTGCGGCTGGCCGGTGACCCAGCGGAGGCCGACCACATGCAGCGTGCCGCCGCCTTCGTGCGGGCGCAGGGTGGCCTGGAGCGGACCCGGGTGTTCACCCGGATCTGGCTGGCCCTGTTCGGGAAGTGGTCCTGGGACGACCTCCCGGTGCTGCCTCCGGAGCTGATCTTCTTCCCGAAGTGGATGCCGCTGAACGTCTACGACTTCGGCTGCTGGGCCCGGCAGACGGTGGTGGCGCTGACGGTGGTCGGGTCGCACCGGCCGGTCCGGCACCTGCCGGTGGACGTGGACGAGCTGCGATCGGACACCCCGCCGCTCCCCATCCGGCCGCTGGCGTCGTGGGCCGGGGCGTTCGAACGGCTGGATCGGGTGCTGCACGTCTACGAGCGGCGGCCGATCCGGTGGGTGCGGCGGTTGGCGCTACGGCAGGCCGAACGGTGGATCGTGGAGCGGCAGGAGTCCGACGGGTGCTGGGGCGGGATCCAGCCGCCGTGGGTGTACTCGCTGATGGCCCTGAACCTGCAGGGGTACGCGCTGGACCACCCGGTGATGGAAGCCGGCATCCGCGGGTTGGACGGGTTCACCATCGAGGACGAGAAGGGCCGGCGGATCGAGGCCTGCCAGTCCCCGGTGTGGGACACCTGCCTGGCCGTCACCGCCCTGGCCGACGCCGGCGTCCCGGCCGACCACCCGGCGCAGTCCAAGGCGGCCGAGTGGTTGGTGGGCGAAGAGGTGACGGTCACCGGGGACTGGCAGGTCCGCCGACCGGACCTGGCCCCCGGAGGGTGGGCGTTCGAGTTCGCCAACGACCACTACCCCGATGTCGACGACACCGCCGAGGTGGTGATGGCCCTGCGACGGGTCGTCGGGGACGGGAACGACGGAGGGTCTGTCAACCGGGCGGTGGACTGGGTCCTGGGGATGCAGTGCGCCGACGGTGGCTGGGCGGCGTTCGACGTCGACAACGTCCGGACCCTCTGCGAGGAGCTGCCGTTCTGCGACTTCGGCGAGCTCATCGACCCACCGAGCGCCGACGTGACGGCTCATGTGGTGGAGATGCTGGCCGCCCTGGGCAAGGCGGGACGACCGCTGGAGCGGGGTATGGACTGGCTGC
>Ga0134126_10000563_pt1 | contig 47071 bp, 65 predicted proteins | sample KB31752_FD_96881 | JGI IMG/M metagenome (GOLD analysis project Ga0134126, IMG submission 96881) | Terrestrial soil microbial communities with excess Nitrogen fertilizer from Kellogg Biological Station, Michigan, USA - KB3-175-2 | ecosystem: Environmental > Terrestrial > Soil > Unclassified ...
CGCGCTCGAATAGGGTGGGCTGCATTACTTCACTTTCAGGCTTTGCCAGCTGTGCTTCTTCTTCAGTTGTCCAAGTAGGGAATCGGGATACGGCACCTTCAGCAGTTTGTCGCGCTCGCACTCTGCCACGTTCGGGCCGTGGATGTAGACCGATGCGCCGTGCGTCTTGCTGGGCGGATACTCCACAACGAGGTACCCGGCGTACCAACCGATGCGGCTCATGCGGCCCTTGGGGACGGGTACGAGGTTGGCCTTGGCTACTACCTCACTCGTCGTCATCAGAATCCTCCCATGAACGTATCGACCTCGAAAGCAGAGATGCCGCACTTGGAGCAGGAAACACTGTAGGCGTTGCCGATCTTCACTGTGCCTCCATCCCACACGTGATCTTCCTCGGTGCACTTGGGAGGCGAGCAAACAAAAGATGTGACCGGGGATGTTTCCTCAAGTTGGCAATCACAGTAGCACCCGTTTCCAGTACAAGCAGAGTGCATTCCGTCGAAGCAGGAGGGGCATACTGGATAAGTTTCGCTCATGGATGCGCCGCCAGCTTCCGCCCCTCAACCCACGACAGGTCGGCGGCTATGCTGCACTTCAAGCCGAACGACTCGCCGGGAAGCACAGGCTCGCGGTGGCACTGGAAGCACATGCCCTTCGGTGGAAGGATGACCGGACGGCGTTGGCGGCGCATAGGATCAGGGCCGTAGTAATCGCGGTCGTGTGCAATTTCGGTGCTGGTAGGTTGCCTCATAGCTCTCCCTTCAGCGGTACCCTCATCAACTCGTCAGCCTTGGCCCAGCACGCATCCCTCTGAGCCTCGTACTTCGCCAACAGACGCGTCTGCATAGGCGTGCAAAGGACGGGTTGTCGCTTCACATCTTCGGCAATCTCCGCACGGTGGCGCTCGTGCATCCAGCCAACCTCAACGTACATCCAGTAGTGGCGGTACGGAGGTCGGAGTGAACGCCAGCAGCGGAGCAGGAAGTAGACCATTGTTTTCATTCGTAGCAACCTTTCTCTTTGTTGGCCCTCCATCCACGGCGCTTGGCAATGGTGGCGGCGTACTCTTTGCACTCTGGGGTCTCTGAGCGCATGAGAGGGATGATGAACCGGTTGAAGCTCTCCAGCGTGTTGCACCAGCCCACCATCACCTTCCATGTGCCAAGATGTTTGTCGTCGCTCACTTGATGCGCAGGAACCTGGTCGGCGGGTTCTCGTGCACGTTGATGGCGTTGGGGAGGGGATCGCCGGCAGAGAACCTGTTGCGAATCGCCGTGGTGTTCAGCGCGTAGGTCTTCTTCACCAATTCACTGTCCGTCACGTCCAGCGCCATGAGGTCAGCATCCGGCGCGAGTTCGATGGTCAGCGAAGGTGCTGCGTTCTGTCCCCAGATGGTGTTCTTCGCTGTCTTCAGCTTGCCGTTGAACGCGGCATCTACAGCGAACAACATGCGTGCCTTCAGGGACTCCGCAGCGGCCTCCAGTGACTTCTGACGCTCGCTGTAACGCTTCGCCTCGGCCTTGCATACCTCCGCGTCCGCTTCGATCTTGCGGACGACCCATGCAGCGCCGTCAAGAGACTCTGAGCCTTGCGCGAGCAGGGCGTCGATTGATGCTTCAATCTCTGGGGTGATTTCCCCCATTGACTCGTAAAGCGCATCCGAGATTGCGATGCCTGCGGTTCCGATGTCGAGTAGTTTCATGCCGATGCTCCTTCGACTACAGGTTGAGTGTCGTATTCCTCGGTTCCCGATACAGGTGTGGCCCACTTCAGCAATTCGGCGTAGGCTTCGGGCGTGATGTTGTTCACATCCTTTACATCCAAGCGAGCGAACTCGGCCTTGATTTCCTCCTTGGTCTTCGCGGAGAATTGGCACTGCTTCCACAACTCCGCAACCTGTAGAGGGTCAACAAAGCGCGGCGAAAGACCGTTCGCCATCCAGTCGCGGATGGCACCAGCTACCTCGGGAGATGTCAGATCAATCGGCTCATCCCCCGCGAACAGGTTGGTGCGGTTCTTCGACGCCGTTGCCTGATGGCTCATGCCAACCTCGAAGACGATGGTGAACTCGTACTCCAGTCCGTCACGCTGAATCGGAGCCAATCCCACCTTGCGCGGCTGTTGCTTGCCCTTCGCGTTGGTCTCCAGAACGTACTCCTGCTTTGTCCGCAGTGTGCAGATTGTGTGGATGGGAATCTGCTTGATGAACTCCACGAACTGCGTGTGCTCCGGGGTGTAGGTGCTCCAGTTCGTGTAGCTGTTCGACCCAGGCTGACGGTCAAGAGCCTCCTTGCGGCGCAGAATGCCACCTTCTCCGTCCCACTGCTGCGTCAGGCTGTCCACGATCAGCACATCGTACCCGCCGTCTACAGCGGCTTGCATGGCCTTGCGGTAGCGTTCCGAGGTGTATGGTGCGGTAAGTGGGATGGTGTCGAAGTCGTAGCGGTCAGCGTAGAGCGATGCCGACTCGTTCTCGGTGTCCACGACAAGGATCTTGGCGTTGGGGACGAAGTTCTTTGCCAGAGCCAACGCCCCCTCAGTCTTGCCGGAACCGGAGGGGCCTTGGATTGCCATCTTCAGCTTGACGCTGTGCTTCTGCGCCTTGCGGGGTTGAAATTCATTTGCCATTTATCGTCGCCTCCTAGCGCGATTTTACTGCGGTTGAACTACTTTCCTTCCATCGCATCACGTACTGCCCGGATGGTGTCGCGGTGGATCTCTACCACCATCGCGTCCGGTTGGGTAGCGGCCTCGGCAAGCAAGATATTCAGCGCCTTGCGTACCTTGGGGTCGATAGCTACGGGCTTAGGTGCGGCTGCTGGGGCTTGCTCCTTCACGTCCGCCAGGGTAATCTTCCCCGGCTTCGCAAGCACCTTTGCCTGAGCGTCCTTGGACAGCTTCGCAATCGCCTTCACTGCTGGCCCTACAACGCGCTTGGCGCGCACGGCGGTCTCTGCGGCAGGGGAAAGCTCCAGCAATTGCAAGCGGCCCCGAATCCAGCCCGGCGTGGCGTGGTATACCTCAGCCGTCTGCGCTTCGGACATCTGGTAGACGTTGATGAGCCGCTGGATGTTGTGAGCGTCGTCCAGTTCGGTGGTGACATTGCGCACGCGGTTCTCGGAGATGTTGGCGATGAATGCCTGTTGCTCCGTGAGCTGCGTGTACTTGCACCACAGGCGGAACGGCACCGGGGTAAGTCCGCGCTTGTTTATCTCCACGGCAGCACGCCAGCGCGAGAAGCCAGCGGTGAGGACAGGCTTGCCGGCCGTTTTGCGGATGCTCACCGGCTGAATCTGGCCGTGGGGCAACAGCATGTCCTGCACTAGCCATTCGATGTCGGGCAGATCGTGACGCCCGTTCATGGTGGGGTCAACCGTCAAGTCTTCGGGGAGCGCAGTCCATAGACCTTCGCTGCGCTTGATGTCTGAGTCGTCAAATGTTACGGGCATGTGGCCTCCTAGAGCCGATTAGTGTAGCGCGGGGATGGTCGCTTATAGTGCCAACTGAAGCCCGCGAAGTCTAGTGCTTGATATGCTGTACGGCACCCACAAAGAGGCACCGAAGGATGTAGGAGATGGCAAGCAGATCGCCAGCCACGAGGAAGAGGAAAGGGTGCAGGTAGACGCGGTGCACGGGCTTCATTGCATCATCCTTTCAATCGAAGCGTAGGAGATGCGAACGATGCCTTGCTTGCTGGCGCTCATCTTTCGGGAGACCAGCTTACCTTCTGCGGCCCATCGCGTGATCGTGCGAACAGAAACGCCCAACAGACCAGCAGCCATTGCTTTGCTGATCCATTGGGCGGGTGTGGTTGGTTGTGCCATGAGAGGAATACTACAGAACATGGCGTATGTTGTCAAGTGTTGTCTTGTGCGGGCTTGCATTTGTGGCCCGTCACCTTGCTTGACGGCATCACGGCCTTGCAGTTGAGGCACTGGAACAGCTTGGGGGGACGGCCAGGAGCGCGTGTGGTCATGGCTGCGACTCCTTGAGACGGAACTGAGTGCAGCGGCATGTCGCGTACTCGCAGTCGCTACCCTCGGGCGTCTCGCTCCACGTGTGATCGTCATAACTGTGACCACAGACGCAGAGAAGGTCAAAGTCCGCGTCGCAAGTGATGTTTAGCGGCAAGGTGGTTACGTGTATGCGCTCGCTCATTTGCCCCTCGCTTTCAGTTTCTCAGCCCTGACCCTTGCAGCTTCAATCTTGTACGCCAGGTGTGCGACAGCCTCCCAAGTCACCGCAAGGCGCTGGCGGGTGCCTTTGAGCCTCACCACGGCGTACTCTGGCTCAGCTTCGATGACGATGGGGCGGTATCGGCGACCGTCTCGGAGTTCTGAGGCGGTCTCGAATACCAGACGGGAGCGGCGTTCGCGGAGGGCGGTCATTTGGCCCACATCCAGACGACACAGAGGGCAGTGAGAGCGCCGAGCAGGTAGGTGGTTAGGTGGCGTAGGATGGTCATGCGAATAGCTCCATCGCCATCGCGTAACGTTCTGAATCACGAAAGATGCACTCCTGCTGAAACTTCATATTGCTCTGCATGATCGAAACGAATCCGTAGCTGGTAAACTCTGCGATGTAGGTCTTTCCATCACTGCCGTCTACGATACGGGCCATCTTCGCAAACGTGAGTTTCTTCGGCTCTCCGGTCGTGGTGCGAACCGCACGCTCACCGCGGTTGGTTTGCTCAATCTCGAACCGAGCGGTGACTCGCTTGCTTCCACTCGGCCAGTCGTGAATAACTGCGGACATTCGTGGGTTGTTGTACGTGATTTCCATTTGTCATTGCCTCCTAAAGCGATGAACGGGTTATGCTGCTGTTGGCGTCTAGTTTCATGTTGCGTTGAGCGCGACGGGCGATAGCGCGGGCCTTCACGTTCGGTTGCCGCTTTGCTTCAGTGGAAGCCTTAGCGGGGATACTGTGGACGTGGCGCTGTACCGCCTTGCATTGTTCGGAGCGGTCAAGAGCATCGAAATCCGCATGACCGTAGGCGTTGCGGGTTGAATCCCATGCCGATACGAAGCCGGGGCGTTTCGGGGCGTACCAGGTGGTTGTGTGAGTGAACATCATGCCCTCAATGCGTCTAGTTTTGAATCGAGAATGGAGAGAGCAGCGCGAACGTTTCCGTTCTGCTCTTTGATGAGCCGGGCCATGTTTGGCGCGGGTGAGTCTGTTTCAGCCGTCCACACACGCTCTAGAAGCTGCGTCGCGTCCGACTGTATGCCGTAGGTAGAGAATGGGAGAACGCGATTGCGGGACAGGAAACGGTCTGCGAATCGATCAGTAGCATTGCAGGTGAAGATCCACACGCAGTCTGGTATCGTGGCCGTACCGTCGAGGTAGGACAGGCAAGCAAGCTGCGCCGCGGCACTCATCTGGTCAGCTTCATCTACGATGATTACGTGGCGAGTGAATCCAGGTGGCGCGTAGTAGTGACAAGAGAACGCCAGTTCGCGCACCTTGTCTACGGTGCATTGGCCGGCGGGGACGTGATGCACGAACCCTTGCAGTTCACGAGCGACGGCTAGTGCCATGCTCGTCTTTCCGGTTCCGGCAGGGCCACAAAACAACATTCCGATTGCACGCGGATTGCTCACGAAACCTGCTAAAGTACGTTTAGTTTCAGTGAGTCCGGCGAATTCAGCGATGCGCGTTGGGCGGTATTTCTCGCAGAGCGGCTCGGGGAAAGCGAATCCTGGCATCGGGGCGAGTTCGGGGAATAGGAGAGTGGATGTCATGCCGAAACCGCCAGCGTGATGTCCGACTCGCAGTCGAGCATTTCACCTTCGAGCACTTCGAGGTTCCATGAACGTCCTCCGTCTGTCCAGTAAACGAAACGGTCAACCTTGTTCGTGGCATACTCGCCGGTGTGAATCTCGCACACCAAGCCAACCGTGCGAGTGCGGTCAAGAACTACAGTTCCAACCGGAACGTCCCTCAATTCGAGGTATGTCATCTGGTATCGCCTCCTAAGCGATATACATACAGTAAATGACAACAACGTTATTGTCAACATCTAAATAAATCCAGTGTTTATGCGGTTTCTATGCTACAATTGCCTATCGCTTGATACGTCCGACTCTCAATCGGATAGCTATTCGCGGTCAATCCGCTCTACAATTGCCGCATGAGCACCACGATAGAAGCAATACAGTCGGCACCTGACGCTCCACGGCGTACTGCGAGACGCTACACAGGGCCAACAGGTGCCGCTCCTCTCATCCGCAGAGCCAAGCAACGCAACCCAAACCTCACAAACTCAGAGATAGCTCGCCGTGTCGGATGCTCTCCAAGCAACGTTGACTACGTATTGAAGCGCTACTTGGGCAAGAACAATGAAGCCGACCTGCGCCAATTCCAAGATAATCAAGCGGATGCGTTCGATGCAGTCGCAATGCGGTCATTGTTATCCATCACACCGAAGAAGTTGGCAACAGCGAGCGCGGTCCAGCTGATGACGGCTGCTGCGATCGCTACAGACAAGGCGCGTCTGGTACGCGGCCAGGCTACAGGCATCAACGTCAACGTGCTGATGGATGTGGTTGAGGCGATAAGGCTTAGGGGTAGACAGCCTGTAGTTCAGAAGCCAATCAGCGGTGGATCTGCGGGTGAGTAGCTGCGAGTCGTGCGGGTTCCGGCGCGGTCGCATCACCGTGGTGTGGCCTAGTGGTGAGAGGCTACATGTCTGCGGTCGCTGTTGGTACGCTATACGAGACAACCGCTTTGCTATCAATGGCTTAGGTTGGCGCTCACGCTGCACCATGCACAGGCTGCAACGCGTGGTGTAGGTGGCTATGTGTAACATTTTGTTGGGGTTGGGGCCATATAAGAATGCTTGTGGGGTGGGGCCATCCCCCATGCGTTGACGTACGCCCGTCGAGGGTTCATATCCCCGTCTCGCATTTTTCCGCTAAAACAGGTTGACATGTGTGTTCATTTGTAATACTATGTAGTCATGTTGATATCGCTTAGAATACAAGATGAGTTGATGGTTGAGATTGACCGTTTGGCTGAGTCCGATGGTCGTAGCCGAAACTCGTTCATTGTTCGAGCGCTGGAGGGGATGTATGGAAACGGCAGAGTTGATGGGTCAGAGTCGGGATCATCGGTTGGCGGAGGTGGGGACGGAACCGGAGTGTCCGTTGTGCGGAAGGCCGAGGGTGACAAGAAGCTGTTACATCCGGTGCAACCCTTGCGGGGTGAACTGGCTGGACGAGGAGATGCACCTGCCCAACTACCTCCAGCGGGACCCGCGAGTAGTTCGCCGGGAAGCTGCCCTCATGGTAAACGGAACGCGGCCTACTGCCGGGCAACCGGGGGCGGGTGCTGAATGAACGACACAGGCATTGGTTCTGACGTGTACAAGGTTGTGGCAGGGTGTACGAACTGTTGGCATTGGGGGTTCATCACTGGCAAGCGCGGGGAGAAGATCACTGGAAAGCATGAGTGTCCCAACTGTGGGTGTAAGACGTTTCTGAAGAAGTCTGAAATGTAGTGGCATGTACGGGAAAGAGCAGAAGGTGAAGCGATGAGAAAGATTTCCGCGAAGGTTGTTCAGTCAGAGATAGATCCTGTTCCTGTGGAGTTGATAGCTTCGTCTATCCGTGACATCGGTATAGCGGCTCGGAGGATCGAGGCTTCTGGTTTGTCGGAGCGTGCTCTGTGCCTTCTTCTTTCGGATTCTTCGCAGGTACCGTTTAGCACATGCCGCCTGGTTCTGCGTTCGATTGTGGCCCTTGAACAGAACTACGTCAAGAAGAAGGTCAAAGGAGGCAGTTGATGGCAAAGGTAGGCGAGGACGCAGCAATGGAACTTCCACTGAACGATGAGCGGGTGGAACCGAAGAAGCACAACCGGCACGTACTGGTGGCGTTGAACCACCTTCACAAGCGTCGGGACACTCTGTTGGTGGCGCGGCAGAAGATCAACGATGAGTTGGATGAGATCCTGGAGTCGATACACGCACTCGGGTAGAAGAACGGCGGAGAACCCGCTTAGGAGAGCACTAATGGCAGCATTGAACGAACAGCAGAAGTACCTTCTCAGTCGTATTCCATCGCGGTATGACATCAAGGACGCGTCTATACCGGACACAACCGAAGTGAAGCACGCTCGTAAGGTGATCGAGGCCCACGACAAGAAGACTGCGGAGCATCGGTGTGAACGGTCGAACAAATTCAACAAGTCTCTTACGGCAGCGCGAGAAGCCATCTACTTCAAGAAGCCGGATGAGGCTCTGGCCTTGGTCCGTGCGCTTGAGGCCGAGTTCCCCAAGAAGTGCACCTGCTAGAATCCTCATCACCAACAGCGAAGCCGCCAAACCTCGTATGGGTTTCTGGCGGCTTCGCTGTGCTTAGGAGGCGTGTGGTGCAGTTCAATTATGCCACAGGTTCGATCGGGCCGGGGTCGTCGGTGGTTGCGGTGGCGGCGACCTGATTGAGAGCCTCAGCGACCGCCTGGATGCGCGCAATCTCCGGTGTGGCGTCAACCGGGTTGCCGGGGACGGAGTTGAGCTTGGCGGTGAGGTCGTTCAGTGCGGACGTGATGGTGGCGGCTGCGGTGGTCTCGGTTCCTTCGAGGGCGGTGATGGCGGCGTCAAGAGCGTCGAGTGTTGCCATATGGGATATTTCCTTTCGGGTTATGAGGATTTCGAGGAGAGTCCACGCCTGAAGGCAAAGAACGCCGATGATGAGTGTGTTGGTCACGGATTTACTTTACCACTGACCCGAAGGCGTGCCAGCCGAGAATGCCGACCAGAATCCAGAGCACCAAGTAGGCTCCTGCACGGCGGTACCAGAGGGGTTCGGCGGGGTTGTAGTTCGACCAGAAGCCAAAGACGACCGCGATGACGTAGAGCATCCAGAACAGGATTCCAAGTGGCATGGTGGTTACCTCTTACCGTGAGATGCAGAAAGACCCCGCTGGGGGCGGGGCCAGTCTGAGCTTAGGAGGCATGTTCGGATGCATCTGCCAGGACTCACGCGAACAAGTACATCTTGACACAATCAGATGTCTCATGCAAGTATGAAGTTGCCAGTGACTCTTATGCGGACGACCCCCGAACAATTCGGCTCGATACTCCCCACGACATCACAGGTCCGTGCATTCGGCTCAATTGGGAATTGCTACCCGAGAGAGTAACCGGCCCCTTGTGGGGGCTGCCCCCGCTCACTGGTCGATAGAGGATCGGTCTTCTGCGGGAGCCGAGCGTAAGCAATTGTGAGCTTGCAGAGCGATGGCGCATACCGGATAAAGGCATACCTTTACCAGCCCACGGAGACCAAGTTCACCCTTGTTTTCCGTGGCACACCCGAAACAGGCATCACTAAAAAAACTTGCTTTTGTTGTTGCTTCTAAAATGATTGCTGAGGCTTATATGAGGTTCTTCGTAGGACTCCACCAACCTAGCGATGCCAAGAACTTTTCGGCCTCGTTCGTTTCGGTGAATAGAATCCGCGATAGAAAATCTTCCTTTGAGATTGGCGACTGGATCATGGACAGCGGCGCGTTCACGGAAGTATCTACGCACGGTCGGTATCGCCATTCAGTTGAGGAATACGCAGAACAGATACGACGATGGAAAGACAATGGCAACTTGCTTGCGGCGGTATCTCAGGACTATATGTGCGAGCCCTTCATCGTGGAGAAGACTGGACTATCGGTTGCCGAGCATCAGGCGCTCACCATCGAACGCTATGACACTTTGCTGACTTGTAATACTGGGGTTCTAATAATGCCCGTCCTGCAAGGATTCCACCCCGATGATTACGTTCGCCATATCCGCATGTACGGCGAGCGCTTGAAACCTGGCATGTGGGTTGGCGTGGGTTCTGTCTGCAAGCGCAATGGAAACATCCGAGCCATAGAAGATGTGCTGCTTACAATCCACCGAGAGAGACCGGATTTGAGGTTACATGGCTTCGGATTGAAAACCACGGCTTTATCATCTGGTCTTGTTCAGGAGTTGCTTCACACGGCAGATTCTATGGCCTGGTCATTTGCAGCTCGCATTTCTGGGAGAAACGGAAATGACTGGCGCGAGGCTAGGGATTGGTCGAACCGTATAACGTCGAGGGCTGTACAGATGCCAATGTTTGTTTGAAAGGAGACGCCCCATGAAGATCCACTACTGGATATACGGACTCATCGTTGGTATCGCGGTGCTTTGCTGGTAAGTTTGGAAGGGAGACGAAGGATGAGCAAGGAAATAGACTGGGAAAAAATAACAGGATGTCAGCCGTGGATCGAAGCTGGCATTGGCGACCGCGTGGTGACTTGGGATGAATGGTGCGCACTCCTGGCCGAGTACAAGGTGTACCGAAGGCTGACGGAATTGCAGATCCAAGCAACAGTGCAGAGCCAAGCAGACATCGACCACTATTTAGATTTGGCCCGCTCAGAGATTGCCGAGGGATAGGAACCGAATGGCTCGCAAGGTAGCTGCACCGACACCCGCTCCCGACCTACTCGAAGGCTACGACCCTAAAGACCCTGCGTCTCTACAGGTGATCGAAGACAAGGTACGCAGCTACGTAAAGCTGGCGTTCCTGAAGATGAACCGGGCGCAGGAGCCGTTCGTTCGCATCAGGAACAAGCGGGGCCGGATGCCGAGGGTGCGTCTGTTCGAGAGCGGAAATCAAACGGGAAAATCTGCTATAGGAGTAGCCGAGGACATTGCACACGCGATGGGATTCAGGCCGTGGTTGGACAAGAACGACCCCGACTACAAGATCAACGTGCGCGTCCCCAACAACGGCCTGGTGGGTTGCGAGGTCGCAGGGCAGACGTTGGCGCAGAGGATCGAACCGGAGTTCATGCAACTCATCCCGGCGTACTGCGGGGTGACAACCACCCGCTACTCTGACGGGTCAATCAAAAGCCTCCACATCACCAACGACTTCAACGGCAAGCCCTGCGGTTCCACCATCCACTTCCGCTCGTACGTGCAGTCAGCAGAGAGCTACGAAGGCGTTGTGCTGGACTGGATTCACTTTGACGAGCCGCCACCGCAGGAGATTCTTACCGCTGCCACACGCGGCCTTATGAGCACCAACGGGCCAAGCTGGTACACCATGACGCCGTTGAAAGAGGCGTACATTTACGACCTGTTCTCGCTGCACGCTTTCAACCAGGGCGGCGAGGATCAGGAGATTGCCGTCTTCCGTGGCTCGACGTGGGACAACTGCCAAGACTGGTGCCGCGACTGCGACACGACGATCCCCGAGAACGACCCTGAAGTTTTGAAGGCGGGGCAGGTTCGCCCGGTGGACAACTGCCCGAAGTGCGGTCGCGTTATGGGATTCCTGCCCCGCGCCGGCATTGAGAACTACCTGAAGAAGATCACCGACCCGGACGAGCGCGAAGCGCGCGAAGAAGGCAAGTGGAAGCATCTATCTGGACTGGTTTACAAGGAGCTTGACCGTGAAAAACACATATACGAAGACTTTCAAATTCCTAACGACTGGATGCGCATCGAAGTCCTCGATCCCCACGATGCCAGACCTTGCTGCTGGCTATTCGGAGCCGTATCGCCAGAGGATATCTCAGTTAATGGAAGAGCAGCGAACCGAATGTACTGGTACGCGTACCTTCGACCTAGTGGAAACATCGAGTCCATCTGCCGTCAGGTTCGCGTGAAGCGTGCCGAACACAATTACAAAGAGCCCGCAATGCTCATCATCGATGTGAAGTTCGCGGCCGCTGAGAAGCCCCTGCATGGAGAGTCCTACCCGTCATGGGAAGAGGAGCTTGAGAAGGCCGGCATGAAGCGCATCGTCCACTCCTGCTCGAACCCCGGCGACGTGTCTCTCGGTCACAAGCGAGTGAAGGAGTACCTGCAACCGCACTACTCCACAGTGAAGGACAAGAGTTTCCCCGGCATGATGTTTGCGAGGCAGGGAACCAGCGGTGACGGTGGCCCCATGCAGCACATGAGTAACTACGCCTGGAAAGAAGGCAGCGACAAACCGATGGAGGCGTACAAAGACTTCTGCGACTGCGTGCGCTACGCTTGCCTCGAACAGCCAACCTATTCCCCGCCGCAACCAGAGATAGACGAAGCGTTCGCACGCATGCTCATGGATCGAGAGTCCATGAAGCCCCCGGAGAGCATTCTCTTCAGCGGCCTGAACATGAGGAATCAGTGATAAAACCTGTCAGCTACGCCACCATCCTTGACGACCCTAACGCAGAGGCATTGCTGCGCGAATACGCCGCCGAATGTTCGCTGCCTGAGTTGGGAGAGGCCAAGCCGCAGCGTGAACTGTACGCGATGCTGGAGGCGTCTGGGGGGTTTCAGGCGTTCGGAGTGTACGACAGGGAGACACTTGTCGGGTTCGCGGCGGTTCTAATTTACGTCCTGCCCCACTACGGCAAGAAGATCGCGGTAACGGAGAGCATATTCGTGGATAAGGGGTATCCTCTGGGACACGCTCTACTTGGATACATCGAAGAGTACGCTAAGGAAAACGGATGTGAGGCTTTTCTTTACAGCGCACCAATCGGAAGCAGGTTCGACCGATCGATGAGAAATTCCGAACATCACTACCGCCACACGAACAATTCGTATCTGGTGAAACTATGAGCGAACTGCGCTGCTTTCAAAGGACCATACCTGCAACATCTGAGGATGTCGTGATGAAGTTGCGGACGCTCGAAGACTTCATCCGGCAGCATCCTCAGACCGAGTTCGAGACCGAGCATGTGTTCCACGCTGGCATGTACATCCGCACTGTGAGGCTCCCACATCCGAAGCAGGGCGAGGCCACCATATTCACCAGCGTCCTCATCAAGCGGCCTACGATGGTCATCGTCAACGGCGTGTGTGACGTTCTCATTGACGACATCGGCGTGAGGCTTGCGGGATACAATGTGGTCGCGTGCGATGCTGGACGCAAGCAGGTCTACATCGCTCACACGAAGCTGGAACTTACGATGTTCTTCCCGACCGACGCCACGACGGTAGAGCAGGCCGAGGCGGAGTTCACGGACGAAGCCGACAACCTACTCAGCCGGAAAGTGATATCTTGAGGCCATGTCTGGAATCTCAACCGCAACCGCTCTCCTGATATCGGCAGGCGTGGGCCTTGCTACCACAGGAGCCACGCTGGGCTACGAGGCATCGCAGGGTGGCCCACAAGCCCCGTCAGCGACCGACACAGAGAAGCAGCAGGCGGAAGCCGCCAACGCATCGGCGCAGGCCCAGGCGCTGGCATTGCAGAAGCGGCGCGGCATGGCAGCGACACAACTCACAAGCCCACTCGGGACGAACACTCCCGCGAACGTGGCGAAAGCGACCCTCGGCTAATGGTGCCCATGATGGCCGCAACCCGGCAAGGTCTGTCGAACTCATACGGTGAGTCGAAGCTGGGTGCTCGCAACAACGACCAGAAGGCCAAGGACTGCGAGAAGTACCTTGAGGTTCTTGCGCTGCAACGCCTCTATTGGGAACCGCAGCTCGACAACATCATCGCGTTCGTAAACCACGGAAGACGCTTCATCCAAGACCGCGACTTGCAAGACGGACAGCAGACCGGACAAGAGGTATTTGACGATACGGCGATGCTGGCACGTAACAAACTGGTTGATGGTATGACCGGCTATCTCTGCTCGCGCAATCAGCCGTGGTTCGGTCTGGAACTACCCGGCAAGATCAACTTCCCCCGCACGTCGGGGATGCGTGCGTGGAACGGTCAGCGTGTGGACTCCTATCCACAGGTGCAGAAGTGGCTACAGGACTGCGGTGAGGTTCTGTACTCTGCGTTCAACCGCTCGAACTTCTACGACAAGAACCCGGAATTTATCTCGGACGGAGCGACATGCGGTACGGCCTACTTCCTGATCGAAGAGGACATCAAGAACAGCCGCGCAGTGTTCACGGTTCCCCACTTCCGCGAGTGCTTCATTGCCGAAAACGAGTTCGGACAGGTGGACACCAACTACCGCGTGTACCGCATGACCCTGCGGCAGATGGTTGAGAAGTTCGGCATGGACGAGATGGAGAAGGCCGACCGAAACTTCAAAAAAGACTACGAAGCAAACATGTACGCCGAGCGCGACATCCTCCACGCCATCTACCCGCGTGCGGACTTCAACCCCGGACGCGCCGACGCCAAGGGGAAGAAGTGGGAGAGCGTGTGGGTGTACCGCCAAGGCGGAAAGATTCTCCCGCGCCAAGGTTCCACATCTGGCAGGGACGACAAGATCACCATGCTCCACGAGGGCGGCTACGATTCCATGCCGATTATCTCGTGGCGCTGGCGGGTGAACAGCGATGAGGTTTACGGTCGCGGCCCCGCTCACGATGCTTTCGTGGCTATCGCTCTGGCAAATCAGATGGGGAGAACCAATCTGGTAACTGCCCAGCGCGCCGCAGAGCCTCCGCTAGTGGCGTACTCGGACATGCGCGGATCAATTCAGCGAGGGCCAGCGGGCATCACGTACATGGAAGGGAACCGTGGCGACATCCGCACACGCGCTCCGCAGCAGTTGACGACCGGCGTGCAGAATCTTCCATTCACCGTGGAGTACCAAGACCGCCGCGCCGCGATCATCAACGAATACTTCCACACCGACGTTTTTATGATGATGTCGCAGCTTGCCAACGCGGGCAAGAGCGAGCGTATGGTGCAGGAGCAGGTACAGGAATTGCAGGGCGAGAAGGCCGCAATCCTCGGTACCCGCGTCGGCAACCTTCAGTCTGAGGCGTTCGACCACATCATCAACCGCATGTACGAAATCGAAGCCGCTGCCGGCCGCATTCCCATGCCTCCCGACATCCTGCTCAACTCGATTCACGCGAAGGTGGAGATTCAGTATCTCGGGCCACTGGCGCAGGCGCAGACGCGGCTCACGGCGGTTCGCAACATCCAGTCGGGACTTGGACTGGTGACGGCGATCGCGCAGATCAACCCAACGTCCGTGGACATGATCGACTACGACCAGGCGGCGATTGAGGCGCTTCAGGCGGTCAGCTTCCCAGCGTCGTGCATCCGCGATACCAAGCAGGTCACAGCCATCCGTCAGCAGCGTTCTCAGATGCAGGAAGCGGAGCGCAAGACCGAGGCGATACCGAAGCTGGCGGGAGCGGCGGCAAAGCTGGCGAAGCAACCGGAGTCGGGCAGCATCCTTGAGAAGCTGATGGGCGGAGGCGGCGATGCAGAACAGCAGTAAGTCGCCACAGCAACTCGCAGCGGAGATGCAGCAGATGTATCGCAACGTCTTCGGCACGATGGAGGGCCGGATGGTGCTTGGTCACATCCTCACCCAAGGTCACTTCGGAGACGAACTAATTTCTGTTAACGATATGGCGGAGAACAATTTCGCTGTTACGATTGCACGTATGGCTGGAGCGTTTGACCCGCTCTGGATGAATCTCGGTTTAGTTCCAAAGGAGAAATGACATGGCAGGCAATCCCCCTGATTACGACAATGTACGGTGGCCCGGTGCGGATGGTCTGCGCGTCCCGCAGGAAGTTTCCCCAGCTACTCTGGCCGTCAAGAAGCTCTCCAACGTCAACATCGGCACGCAGGGAGCCAGCAGTTCGGTGACGCTCTATCCGAGCCAGTGCCTTGCTTCGGAGTTAGTCATCACGAACACGGTCAACTCCACCGTGGCTGCGTCCGTGGTATTCCCCGGAGCGTTCCCCGGCCACATCTTTGTGGCGAGCAACCAGACCGCTTCGGGATGCACCTTCAAGGTGGTTGGTCAGACCGGAGTTTCTGTTGGCTCTGGCAAGCGTGCTGTGCTGGTGTGCGAGTCTGTGGACATTGCGCGAGCGGCGGCGGATGCATAGTCCGCAACCCGTCGTGTTCCCGAATCTCGTTCGCGTGCGTGTGGGTGTAGCTCCCCGCGCACAGCCGTTCGATGAGTGCATGGACTCTCTCAACGCGGCCATGCGGTACGCGCAGGAGTACGGGTTTCAGATCACGTGCGAGAAAGTCCGCGGTGGTTCCCCTGGATTCCAGACGACCGCTCCGGTGATGCATCACTTCATGGAGTCGGGCGACACACATTTCTTCAACGCCGCCGACGACGTGGTGTTTCCTCCCGACGCCATCGTTCGTCTCGTCAACGCTGACAAGGATGTGGTGTGCGGCATATACCGCAAGAACAACCTCCACCACATCGAGCCGGCCAACTTCATCGAAGACGGTGCGGAGTTCACGCGCAGGGTCAAGGCGGGCGGTCTGTACGAAACGCGGTTCGCATCCGGCCACAGCATGACCATCAAGCGCCACGTCATTGAGAAGATGATTGCGGACTACCCCGAACTTACCTACGACCAGGGCGACAATACGCACCACGCTTTGTTTCTGCCAATGGTTAACGACCGCGCAGCGTTTCAGGATGATTGGGCATTCTCCATCCGAGCGCGGCAGAGCGGGTTCACGCTGTGGGACGACTACGGGTGCAAGCTGCGCCACTTCTGTTCTGACTTCTTGGGATTCGAGGCGCTCGAAGCATGATGCACCATATCAGGCCGTACCGCATCTTTCAGCATCTCGGTGAGGATACTGACGTGCAGTTGAAGATCCCCACGATGCGCGGAACTGAGTCGCTGACTGTGATGGCGATCGACACGCTCCTTCTCATCGCGGTAGCTCGCATCATCCATGCGAAGTCGATACTGGAACTCGGTACCGGCCTCGGCTACACGGCGCTGCATCTGGCTCAGAACACGACCGCCGACATCATCACTCTGGACAGCGAGAACAAGCCATGGGTGTTCTGCGGAACCCGTTGGTCAGAGAGCATCACTACCCTCACCGGTTCCGTGGAAGACATCAATCCGAACCCGGTTGACATGGTGTTCTGCGACATCAACCCCGACTTGGAACTGTGCCAAATCTGTACTCGATTGGCCTTCGATTGCAAGCCCAAAGTCATCGCGTGGCACGACTACCGCAACGCTGTTTACCCCGCGCAGACGGATAACCTTGACCGCCTGAGTCAGACGCACGCCATCTACCACGTAGAGGATACTGGGATGTGCTTCTGGTTTGCGGATGGGCGCACTCTGTAAAAAGCAACTTGACTTTCAATGAGTTCCAACGTTTACTTTGAATCGAGCACACAATCAATGCCTGAAGCATCGACCAGCACGACTACGTTTACCGAGCCAGCAGCGAACACTCCTCCGGGATGGGTTGCGGGTTTGCCGGATTCCTTGAAGTCTAACGAATCTTTGACAGGCTTCAAGACCGTTGGCGATCTCGCCACCGACTACCTTGCGACCCGCACAAAGGCGACTGAGCTTGAAGGAAAAATCAGCAACTCGATTCCCAAACTGAAGGACAACGCCACCGACGAGGAACGTGGTCATTTCTACGACGCTTTAGGACGACCAAAGGAAGCCAAGGAATACGAGTTTGAGGGCGAGGACAAGAACGCCCCCGAGTGGACGAACCAGTGGAAGCAGACGTTTCACGGTCTGGGTCTGACAAAGGCCCAAGCCTCTGAGTTGAGCAAGAAGTTCAATGGCTCGATTCAGTCTTTGGTGGAGGCCCACAACGCCTCTCTCAAAGCGGAAGTAACGGCTGCGGAAACTGCGCTCAAAAGCGAGTGGGGAGACAAGTTCGATACCAACGTGGAACTGGCGAAACGTCTTTACCAGAAGCATCTCGGCAACGAGTTCGACAAGGACTTTGACGCAGGAACGGGCAAGACCCGACTCGCGACACTGAAACTCTTGATGAAGGTTGCCGCGTTGACCGGGGAAGACAAATCACCGCAGGGCGGACAGACTATCGCGGGTGCCGACAAAGCATCCTTCATCAACTACGACAAGAGTCCGAAGCCGCCTCGCTAATCCCTCTGAAGGAGTTCCACAATGCCTGACGTATCGCAACTCCCTTACTCGACATTTACCGACATCGTGGCGAACTACTCGTCTCTCGATGCGGGCGCACGGTTCGTCATGCCAAAGCGCATCCTCGACCGCATGACGCCGCTGGTGAAGATGCTCCCGATGGTGGCGAGCAACAACATCCTCTCCAACATCGCCACCCGCACCGACTCCCTCCCGGTCGCTTCCACCAGGCGCTTCAACGAAGGCATCCTCGCGACGACTTCCAAGAACGCGCCGATCAACGACCCCATCGCCATGTTCGAGGACTACTCGGAAGTGGACATGGCTCTGTGGAAGTTGCAGAACAACCCGAACGCGTGGCGCTCCGATCAGGACATGAACCACATCGAAGGGCTGTTTCAGTTGATGGAGTCGATGTTGTTCTACGGCTCCCTGTCGCAGAACCCCGGCGCGTTCAACGGCCTCGCGACTCGCTTCAACAACCTTGAGTCCTTCCCCAACGGCGACACTTCGTGGCAGCCGAACGTGTGGGACGGTGGCGCTCGCAACGTCAACTGCACATCGGCGTGGATGATCGAGTTCAGCGAAGACTCGGTGTATGGCATCTACCCGTCGAACAGCATGGCGGGCCTGAGCGTGCGTGACCTTGGCGAAGTGACCAAGGAGCGTCCGAGCGGTTCCGGGGCCATCGGCGCGAATTACATGTATCAGGTTCTCCGCACGATGCTCTCGTGGTACATGGGCATCCAGATCGCGGACGAACGCTGCGTGCAGCGCATCGCCAACATCAACCCCGTCGCTCTCTCGCAGGGCAACTTCGATGAGAACATTTTCATTCAGGCGAAGAACCAGCTTCCTCGCTCGGGTGAGACTTCGGGCACGGTGATTCTCGTCAACCGCCTTCTGAAGACGCAGATCGACATCCGCGCTGTCTCGCAGAAGATCAACGCCTACACCATGTTCAAGCCGGGCATGGACGTTTTCGGCAGCCCCGTCACTGAGTTTCAGGGCATCCCGATTTACGTTGCTGAAAAGATCCTCAACACCGAAACCGTTCTGACCTAGAAGGAGGTCGTCATGCCAGTAACAGATGCATTGCTGTACGTTCATGGTGGCGGCGCGACCGGCCTTGGTCCGATCACAAGCACCGCCAATGTAGTGGGGTCTGGTTCGCAGGCTGGAACCATCCTCACGATAACCACTGTCACGTCTGGGCAATTCCAGCCGGGGCAAACCGTCACCGGTACCGGAGTTCCGGCCAACGATGTCATCACGGCATTCGGTTCGGGCAGCGGTACGGCGGGAACTTACGTCGTCAGCCAGTCGTCCACGGTGGCTCCTGCCACAGTGTTCACGGCCAACCCTCCGACGTTGGGCGATCCCATCGGCACCGCTGGAAGCCAGTACAGCAACATCGAACTGGACTTCGGCGCACCGGCCAGCGGCGGCACCTACCCGTTCCTCGCGCAGTTCCCATCGCTCACGGAGAAGACGTACACGTTTCCTCCCGAAGTGGTTGGCGCTGGCGGCGTGGATTGGGGTCTTCACCTGATTGTTGGCGGTGAGTTCAACAACCTCACCAGCATCAACTTTCAGGTCTGCACGTCGGCCACGACGAACGCAACGTTCAACTCGGCCGGCAACCCGATTGCAGCTCGCACGCTGTCTCTGGCGCAGTTGCAGATTTCCGGGGCGCACTACTACATCCCGCTGCAAGGTTCGGCGGTGCTGGAGTTCCTGCGCTTCTACGCGGCGATCACCGGCACCAATCCCACGGCGGGTACCATCGTCGCATGGTTCGGGCCGCGCACCGGAGGCGAGCAGTAGATGGTAGTCACGGCTAAGTGCATCAAGGAAGCGTGGGATTCGATGTCCTGCGTGCTGTACAAGCCGGGCTGTGGCCCGTTACCGGACGGTCTCTATGAGATTGAACGGGACGGGCCGCTGTCAAAGCTGAAGACCGGGGAAGGCAAGTCGGCGCGGTACGTGTTCGAGTTCGACCGCAACGCCGGGCCGGATGACAAGCCTCACGACTACACCTGTGAGAAGTGTGGGAAGAAGTGCAAGACTCTCAACGAGCTTGGCACGCATACCCGCAGCGAACACAAGGACGTGATCGTGGTGGAGCCGGATGACGATGGAGAGGAAGTTGACCTGTCTGATCGTACCTGCACCGTCTGCCATCCTCCGAAAGTTCTGAAGACGCCCTACGGTCTTCGCTTGCACACCGAGAAGTCTCACCCGTCCGTTCCTGCGGCGGTTCCACATGAGGGTGCGGTCGAACAGGCCGCGTAAGGCGGGGTTCGATGAATTACAGCAAAACAAGTTTGGCGAATCTGGCCCTGAACCGCATCGGCGCTCGGGGTCAGATTGTCAACATCGACACCGAACACAGCCCCAACGCCTTGAAGTGTCTGAACGTCTGGGATGCCATTTTCGCGGAAGTATTGTCCGAGCGCGATTGGAAGTTTGCCAAGACTCGCCAGCAGTTGCAACTCTCCCCTGTAACGCCGCTGTACACCTACCGCTTCGCATGGGCCTTGCCGGTAGACTTCCTGCGCTTTGTGCGTCCCCGCAAGCGGCAGATAGACCGCAACTACGTGTGGTTCAACGGGCCGGAATGCGGTGGGTGGTACCACCGCGACGACCCTCCATTCTGGCCCAACGCGTTCGACTACAAGGTGGAGACGCTGACGGCAGGATGGCAGATCATTCCTCCTGCGCCTCCCGTACCCTATCCCGCACCGTTCCCCACAGGCCGGTACGCGCTTACGAACTACGGTGGGGAGTTTCAGGGTGCGCCAGCGGCCATCACGTACATCAGGCTCATCACCGACTACTCGCAACTCACGCCGGGGTTCGTGAACTGCTTTGCTTACCGTTTGGCGAAGGAACTGTGCATCGGCGTCACTGAGGACAAGAACAAGTGGCAGTTGATGGATGAGCAGTACAAGGAAGCCCTCAACTCGGCAGAGGCGCAGAACGAATCGAGCGACACGCAGGAGGATGAGGCCGGGTCTGATTCGTGGGTTTCCGCAGGCCGTAACTATGGAGCGTGGGGCGGTGGTATCAGGTAGTGGAGGATGCGATGGACGAAGCAAAGGAAGAACTCGGACAGGCAATAGACCGCATCGGCAACTTGGATGGAGCATTGCAGTTGCCGATGCCAGCGCAGTTCCACGTAGACCAACTCAAGAAACTTCTACCCGAATGCGTTGCCGAGTTGCGCGCCGCGTTCGTGAAGGTTACAGGAGAAAACCCATGGGAATGAATGCGAGCGTCGAGAGCCCAACCTACCGTAAGTTCAAGCAGGATGATGGCGCTGCCACGCCTCACTTCGGAATCTCTTGCGACGAAGGGTGGCGCGAATCCATCGTCTGCACTGGGATGTATGAGTGGGTAGCGGATTGGATGCTTGAACAACTTCAGGGAAAGCCTTTCGCGGAAGCTCCCCGGAGCACTCGGACAGTATTGGATGCACGGCGAATGGTTTGGCCGGGGGATGAGGTTTTGGCGTAATGCCCAAGAGCTACGTCACGCGTAACGCGATGAATGCCGGTGAGTTGAGTTCTCTCATCTCAGGCATGAGAGACGACATCGCTAAGTACAGCAGCGGGTGCGTCCAACTCTCAAACGCGATGCCCCTGGTGGAAGGTGGCGCGAAGAAGATGCCGGGGACGTACTTCGCTGGGCCTGCCGGATCTTCGGGCGCGGTGTTCATCGGATCCATCTCAGGCAACACGCTCACAGTCACAGAAGTCATCTCAGGAACCATCCGCATCGGCTCTCCACTCATCGGCCCCGGCATCCTCCCCGGAACGACTATCACCGGCTTCATCCCTGCTACCACACCGTTCACGACGTTCTTCAACGTCACAGGCAGCGGTACTGGTACAGCAACGGGCGACTGGCAGTTCGTCGGCACTCAGTTCCGCACCCACTTTGAGCCGATCACCACGGCGCTCACCGACCTGTTCTTTAGCGGCTTCGGGTTCTCCATCCCGGTAGGCGCAACCATCCTAGGCGTCGAAGTCAGCACGCTGAACATCTCGCAGGCGGCAAGCGCCGCAACTGTGTCTCAGGTGTCGCTCTGGAACGGTGGCGCGGTAGGCACCGCCAAGACTCCCAGCAGCCCCTTCACGCCGTCGCTGACCACGGAGACATACGGAAGCCCCACCGACCTCTGGGGACTCACGGCGGGCGCGTTGCTGGGCATGGTGAATAGCGGAGCGTTCGGGTTCGCCGTGGCAGTGACGGTCCCTGACACCGTTCGCGTGTTCGTCGGGCAGCCATTCACAATGACGGTGTACTACTCCATCACCACGAACGTACCCAGCGGATCACCGGGCGGAGTAGGTCAGTACACCATCAGCACGAACCTCGCCGTACCCAGCGAGCAGATGCAGACCGGGGCGAGCGGAAAGAGCCGCCTTGCTCCCTTCCAGTTCTCGACGGCGCAGGGAGCCATTCTGGAGTTCTCGGCTGGCATCATCCGCATCTGGGAAGGAGCAACGCAGGGGGATTGGTCTCTGGGGCTTGCGCTACAAACTCCACCCTCGGGCGCGAACTACAGCCCGGCGACGGCGTACGCGGCGGGCAACATCGCGCTTGTGGGGCCGTATGCTGCGGCGCTGTTCTACACGCTGGTACCTTCGCCGCCTCGCTACATCCCTGACCCGTCTATGGGCGTGCTGACGTTCGCGGCACCCTACGGTACGAGCTTCGCGGCTACCGTCCCTGTCACCTTCACCACCAACGGCACGGACACCCTCTCCGTAACCGCGACGGGAAGCTCACCGAATCAGGGTCTCAACATCGCTCTGGCGAACGCGACCCCGGCCAACAATTCAGCCGCGGCGATTCAGGCTCAGATTCGTGCGCTTGGTAGCCTCAACGCTCCGGGAAACAACTTCGTAGACCTGACGGGATGGACAGTTACTCCCGACCCCATCTACTTCGCCTCACCTTGGATTACCGCACCCACCATCTCACCGGGTGCGACAGTCAACGTCGGATTCACGCCATCCTTCATCGCACAGGTGGTCACACCGAACACAGGAACGCAATTCCCCGTCCTGTACACCGGGGACTTCAACTCTGCTTTCTGGACGGACTACAACGCCAGCGCGCAGCCTCCGATTGAACTGGTGACACCCTACGCAGAGGCAGACCTGTTTGCGCTCGACTGCTCGACGCAGAGCGCGGACGTGCTGTGGGTGTTCCACCACCTGTATCCGCCGGCAGTCGTGGAACGCCTCGGCCCAAACTCATGGGCGTACAGCCCGTCACTCCCCGGCCAGCAACCGGGAGAGCCGCCGTACCGTGGCACCTTGGGCGTGGTCAAGACGGGGTACTCGGCTCTCGGACAGAGCATCACGGCTATCACCAAGGCCAACCCCTGCAACGTCACCATCGCGGCAACAGGCACGGTGTTCTCCGATGGCGACCGCGTTTACATGAACCTCATAGCCGGGATGGTGGAACTGAATCAGGGCGAGTTCATCGTCAGAAATCCGTCGTTTGGTGCGGGAACCTTCAGCTTCGACCTCGAAGATCCCGACACAGGTACGCCTGTAGATTCGAGCGGGTATCTTGCGTACATCAGTGGTGGGTTTGTCGTGCAGGTGGTTGCTCTGTTCTCCGCTCCGGGGGACTACCCCGCTTGTGGGACGCTGTATCAGGAACGCCTCATGGTGGGTGGAACCGACAACAACCCCACGCAGTTGAACGGGTCGGTGCAGGATGACTACCCAGACTTTATTGCAGACCCTAACGCCGATGACTTCGCGATCCAGTACACGCTCACGTCGAAGCAACTGAATCAGTTCCTCAACATGATTGGGACACCCAACGCTCTGCTTATCGGCACCGCTGGAGGAGTGTGGGTGCTGACCGCGAGCAACGGTACGTCCATAAGCCAAGTCAACATCGACGCCTCCGTTCAAAGCAATCTCGGAGTGAGCGCGCTGGAGCCGCAGCTTGTCAACGGTTCGGCCCTGTTCGTGTCTCGCTCAAAGCGTATCGTTTCGTTCCTGGTCTTCAACTTCGGCACGAACACTTGGGAGAACAACGACCTCACCCGACTCAACCGAAACATCACTGTCGGAGACACGGAAGAGACTTCAGGCATCGCGCAGACGGCTTTCCAGATGGAGCCTTACCCGGTGTTCTGGGCGGTGCGGAATGACGGTCAACTCATCGGCTTGGTGTTCAACACGCAGGATCAGGTGTACGCCTGGTTCCGCGTGGATATGACGCCGCTGGGTGGGTACATCGAATCGTGCGCGGTCATCACCGGATCGGGGAACGAAGATCAGCTTGTCGTGGTTGTGCGGAGGACGGTCAACGAGCAGACGGTTCGGTACGTGGAATACTTCATGCCGCAGGAGATTTTCGGTCAACTGTCGAACGCTTTCCACGTCTTCTCGGGGCAGCAGTTGAACGGCGGGCCGGCCGTTGCGATCAAGGGTATCTCGAACGCCAACCCCAACGTGGTAGCGGCTCCGGGGCATGGGTTTGCCAATGGTGACAAGGTGCAGATAACCGGCGTCGAAGGCATGACGCAGATCAACCAGCCTCCTACGCAGGCGTACACTGTGGCCGGGGCGACAGCGAACAACTTCCAGCTTCAGGGCATGGACTCCACGGCGTTCGGCGTATACACCGGGGGTGGAACGGCAACGCGGGTCTTCAACGAAGTCACCGGCCTCACGTACCTGCTCGGGAACACGGTGGTTGCTGTGGGCGACGGCGCACTCATCCTTGAGCCAACAGTGGTTACTTCGGACAGCATCACCTTCCCCTACTACGCCAACCTCATCACCATCGGCATCCCGTACACAGCCACCATCCAGCCGACGAATCCCGTTCTCAGTTCGCAGGCGGCGACGACGCGGGGGATGCCTCAGAAGTTGAACCGCGTCACGCTGTCGCTATATCAGGCGATGGGCGGTAAGCAGGGCACCGACCAGTGGCACATGTACGACATCGACTACGGTGCCGGGACGATGGCAAAGAAGCCGTCACTCTTCACCGGAGAGGTAACGGTGGACATGGACTCGGACTGGAGCGAGCAAGATCGGTTCATTGTCACGCATGATGTTCCGTTGCCCTTCACACTTCGCGGTATAGTTTTTAGAATGAGTGCCAATCAGGATTAGCCTATGTCGGGAATTTCTTCTGCAACCGCAATGCTCATCGCCGGTGGAACATCGTCTGCCCTGACAGCGGGCGGGAAGATATTGCAGGGCCAAGAGCAGAAGCAAGCCTACGACTACAACGCCGACATCACTAAACTCAACACCGACAACAAGGTAGAGGCCAATCAGGACGCCTTCACTGCCTTAGTGGGACGGCAAGCCACGGCATACGCTGCGTCCGGGGTGGACATCGCCTCCGGTTCTCCACTCCTGACGATGATTGCCACTTCCGCGCGCGGTGCGCGAGAGGGGGAGCAGATTGAAGAGTCCGGTACGGAGCAGGCCAACCTCCAGCGCTACTACGGGCGCATCGCCGCGTTCTCTGGAACTATGAGCGGCATCGGTGCATTTTTGCAGGGGATGAGTGGAGACCTTGCCTCCTACGCGAAACTCACCAACAACCCCATTCCGACCGGAGACCCTAACGCTCCCTACGGCCCCAACTCGGACTGACCATGGCGAAGATACCCGGCGTACCCACAATCGACCCCGTTGATAAGCCGATGGAATCCCCTGCCGAAGCGGGCAAGGTGGGAGCGGCCATTGCGGGTCTTGGTGAGGCTACGCAGGATGTTGTGCAGACCGGGTTTCAGGTTGAACTGTTCCTGAAGAAAGCACAGCAGAACGTAGACGAGACCACGTTTCAGAACAACGCTCACGCTCTCATGTTGCAGTATCAGGATGCGTTGGCGAAGACGACAAACTCACGCGACGTTGCCGCCGTTACTAAGGAGTATCAGGACAACCTACAGGCCAACGTCAAGCGGTGGGAGAAGTCCCCGGCGCTTATTCAGATTCAGCAGCAAGCCGATGGCCTCACTCCGCAGCTTACCCATCTGGGTACGGTGAAGACGGCAGACCTCCAGGTAAAGGAATCGGCGGTGCAGTCTGAGATTCAGAAGCAGACACTCCTCCCGCAACTCGTGAACGCCGTCCGCAATGGAGACAAGGCCACGGAAGACTTCATCAACGGGGCGATGGATCACCAGTACGCGGAGCGGGAGAAGGCGGGCCTCATCTCCCACGCTCAGGTGGAACTGGAAAAGAACGCAGACCAGATTCGTTTCCGCACGCAGTTGAATGAGTCGTACATCGAGAGCAACGACCCCAAGGAACGGCTGTCGGCCATAGCGCAACTCAAGAGCGGCGGGAGCGGCCAGCTGAACCTCGAAGGACTGGCGGCTGGAGACATCGCGGCGTTGCGCGTGCAGGCGGAAAGCAAGAACCGCGAACTGGATAACCTGGCCGAAGCGGGGAACCTGAACAAGGCTCTCAACGTAACGCAAGCTGCGTTCTCCGCACCGGAGTACAAGAACAACTATGAGGCTCGCGTGAACTCTCTTCAGGATGGAGACTGGCTAACCAAGCACGGCATCGTAGCCCCTGACGGCAGCCCTGACCGCGTGATGGCTGAGAAGCTTATCGCCGAGACCAATCGGCAGCGTGGGGAGTGGGAGAAAGAGCGTGCCGACCGCGACGAAAAGGCCATCAACAAGATCGAACCGCTCATCATCGGCAACAGCCTTTCGCGTGGGCAGCTTGTGCAGATTTCGCAGCAAGAGCAACTGTCTCCCCGCGCCTATGCCGCTGTGCTGGCGAAGTGGGATGAGAACCAACGCTACAACCATCAGGTAGCCACTGAAGGCCGCATACTGGCGAATCAGGAGAGACAGCAGCGCAGTCAAGACGTGGCGGCTGGATTCAACCTGCTCATCGCCCAGGGCGGCGTGCCTTCGGTTCACGACATCCTCACCACTCCCGGCATGACGAAGGCCGACCAGTCCACAGTGATTGAGCGGGCAAAGCGGGCGAGAGAGGACAAGCCGTATCAGGAAGGTCTTTCGATCATCTCTAACGCCTACCCGGTGAACACAAAGAAGATGACACCGGAGCAACAGAATCAGCAGAACGAAATGTACCTGCGGACGGCACAGGCTTACGACCAAGAAATCAACGCGCATCCCGACGAAGACAAGTCAGCCATCGCTGGCAAACTGGTTATGCCGAGCATCGTCCGCACGGCCATCCAAAAGAGTGTCCCGTCTACAGTACCCGTTGCTCCTGTGGCTGTGAAGACAGAGCATCACCCACTGAAGGCCATAGGAGACTTCCTGTTCGGTGGAGCGTCGAAGGACTTGGAGAAGGGGTACAACGCCGCTGAAAACAAGCTCGCTCAACCCTTGGATAAGCCTACCTCCAAGCCGCCAACCAATCCAGCGAAGGGTGATAAGTTCAACGGGTTCACGTGGGACGGAAATGGATGGACGAAGTAGATGCCAACCTACTACGACCCCGTAACAGGTAAGCCTGTAGCGCAAGCTGCGAAGACCTACTACGACCCCACGACCGGCGCTCCTGTGCAGCAAGGCGCTGCGGATGTCCCACGCGCGAACCCCACTCCGGTAACGCTCCCCCCTGACTTCGGTTCCGACACTTTCAAGGCCGCAGTCCACGCTCAGATGCTCGGCATAGACCCCGGCATGGCGTACACGAACCGCGAGGAAATCGACAAGCAACTGAAGTCGCAGGGCGCTGGAAGCTACGATGACGGGCAACTGGACGACACCATTGCCAACGACATCAAGGTAGGTTTCGAGTCATCCATCTTCGGTCTCCATCACCGCGAAGCACTGCCTGAAACCATCAAGAACCCCGGCATGATTGACAAGTTTGTCTCGGGTCTGTCGGAGATGTTCGCAGACCTTCCGTGGTACGTGGCTGGTGGTGTGGTGGGTGGAGCGGCCGGCTCTGAGGCTCCCGTAGTGGGAAACGCGGTAGGAGCAGCGGCTGGGGCTTTTGCTATCCCATCCGCGATGCGGGAAGCCCTTGTGCTGGGCATCAAGGACGGCGAGGTAAAGGACTTTCCTGACTTGCTTCGTCGTGCCGGTAAGGTGGTGTGGGAAGGAACTAAGGGAGCAGTGGTAGGAGCGGCGACCGAACTAACTGGAGGCATTGCCCCGGTGATCGCTAAAAGCCCGCTGACTTCGATGGCGATCAAGGGGTTGTTTCAGGCGACGGGAATGACGGTGGCGGCGGATGTTCTTGAAGGCCATCTGCCAACGGCCAAGGACTTCGCTGGCAACGCTGCGCTCATCATCCCGCTGAACCTCATCACCCACGGCCTGCCGCTGCTTACCGGTGACGCCAAGCAAGCCGTGATGGACGTGTACGCCAAGGACGGCAAGACGCCACAGGAGACAACCGAGACGCTCAACGCGCAGCCTCCGGTGAAGCCTGACCTACCCGAAGGACTGCGACCAGCAATCAAGCACGCAGAAGGAGTAACCGAGGGTGATACGACCGACACGCACGACAAACTTGCGGAGCGCGTACTGTCCGATAAACCTGTCTCGATGGAGAAGTTGGAGGCAGAACCGGCGCTTGCCGATGATGTGTTGCAGAACCCCACGGTTCACGATCAGGATGTCATTGACCGGGCGTGGCAAATCAAGTCGGAAGCGATAAACGCGGGGGAGACTAAGGATCTTCCTGAAGGTGCTACTTCCGTTACCCGCGATGAGGCGGTGGAAGCTCGCGAGTCGGCTAACAAGACAGGAAGGCACGCGGAAAACATGCAGGGCGTTCGCTCTCTCGCCAGCGAAATGCCCGAAGGAGAATACGTTCGCACGGAGATACCGATAGAGAAGATCGTGGCGGCAAAGGATGCAGACCCAGAACTGGTAAAGCAGTACGCCGAACGCGAGGGCAAGTTCCCGCCTTCCTACGGAACGATGCAGAAGGGCAAGGTTCTTCTGGAGGATGGAAACCACCGCCTAGAAGCCGCTCGCGCTCGCGGGGACAAGAGCCTTGAAGTCATCATGCCGCGTGCAGCGTTTGACGCTTACTCTGGAGAAGAAAAGCCTCTGAGAATCGAGGATGAGTACGACCGCGCATCCATGAAAACAGGGCGTGGCTTCGTTACCCCTGACGGTAAGTTTCTCAGCCGCTCCGAAGCCCGCGCATGGATGAAGGATAACGAACCTGACACCCACGAAATTTGGTTGCAGGAGCAGAACGGAGACAAGCAGGCAGAACTTCACACAGAGGACTACGCCAGCGCACGGAACCGGGTGCAGGCGCGTTCGCTGGTGCAGGGTGACCCGGTTGCCTCAGATATTCCCCCCGACCTCAAGAGGTTCCTCGCAGAAGCGCGCAGCACTACCGGGATACTCAACAAGGTCAAGGCTGGCCTCGGCAGCGCGAAGTATGGCTACGAGGCCATCAGGACGCTGCTGGTTGGGCCGCGCAACTATCTCCGCGCCGAAGGGGAGCAAGTCGTCAGTGGATTGCGGAAACTGGTACCTGACCCGGTGGAGCAACAGGCTCTCCACTTCGTTCGTGACTACCGCGATGACCCTGAAGCCCTGCGTTCGTCCATCGAAGAAATACGCTCCGGGGACAACGATAAGCTGAAGGCGTTCCTGCCTGCGATGGAGCGGGCGCTGGAGCCGATGTCTCCTGAGATGGAACAGGCAGACGCAGCGATGACGGACTACTTCACCAAGGCGCTCGCCCTGGGCCGTGCCGTTGGGACGCTGGACTCTGCTATTGACCCATCGCGCTACAGCCCTCGCCTGTTCGCTCGCGTGACAGAGGAAGGCGCTACAGGAGGTACGGGCCGTCCCACGTTCACAGACCGCACCGTGAACTCCATCCGTCGCGACTACCTCCACACGCTAGACCCACTGAAGGATGGCACGACTGAGGCTCGCACGTTCAACGCGATTGATGAGATGTCCATCTACAACGACCGTCACGCTACGGCGGTATCCACTGCGCTGTTCAAACAGGAACTCAAGAACTCGGCGCTTGGAGTAGAGGGTAGCCGCGGCAAAGTTCCCGCTGGATGGGTGGCGCTGACAAAGCAGTTTGAGGACAAGCGGACGTTCGTGCAGGATGACGGAACCAATGTCACGACCGTCAAGAATCTGTACGTACCGAAGGACATTGCGGACGCGCTCAAGCCACTTCTCGAAGATCCCGGCCAGCTTTCGCAACTGTCGAAGTTCCTGCATATCCAGTCCATCGTCAAAGGCATCGAGCTCACCCTGTCGGCGTTCCATATCAAGGCTCTCTCCGTGACGGCGTTCAACAACATGGGTCTGAAGGACTTCGTGAGCGCGATGCACGCTGACAGCAACTCTGCGGACGTTGCGGAGATTGAGAGGCGTGGTGCGCTGTACGGACTGGAGACGACTAAGACAGGAGCGCCGTTCGACGCCTACCGTGGCCTCAAGCCTGACGTGGAAGCAACCGGCCTCGCTAAGCTCAAGGACAACGCCATCGTCAAGGGTGTTGACAGCTTCGCGCAGGGCATCACCCGCGTCACGTTCGACGTGGTACAGCGCAAGTGGAAGGTCATGGACTTTGCGAAGAAAGAGGCTGGGTGGATAGCCAAGCATCCCGACGCAAACCCTTCCGAGTACGCAACCGCGATGAAGGGATACGCGAAGGAAATCAACGCTGCCTACGGTGGCCTGAATTGGGACGTAATGGGTGTAAGCCGGGGTGTGCAGAATGTCTCGCGCCTGTTCCTTCTCGCTCCGGACTGGGCATACTCTAATGTCGCCAATCTCAAGTACGCTTTCTCCGATGGTGGTACGTCCGGGGCGGCGTCTCGTGCCTTCTTTGTGAAGTCGTTTGCCACAGGCTTTGCGATGACGGCGGCGGCGAGCATCTTCATCGGCGGCAAGTACGACCCCTCGGACGTGAAGCATATCGATCAGGTGTACCTCGGCACCGACAAGGACGGCAAAGAGATGTACGCCAACTGGTTCTTTGCGGGCGCACCGAAGGACGCGATGAACCTCGTCAAGCGTTCGTACAGCGAAGGCCCGGTGGCTGGGCTGGCAGAAATCATGCTGAGTAAGGCGTCTCCGGTCGCGGGAACCATCGTGGATGTGGCGAAGAACAAGGACTACAAGGGAGCACCGATTTACAAGGCTCAAGACGATAGCGTGGACAAGACGGTAAAGACGGCCGAGTACGCCGGAAAGAAGCTGCTCCCGATCACTGGCGTCAGCGCAGCGGAAACCGTTGTAGGTGCGCTCACTGACGAAACGCACGAATACTCCTACCGCGATATTCTGGAGATCGCAGCGGACGCCGTTGGTTCTCCTACGATGCATCAGAAGCCAGCGGACGAAGGTGGCAACAGCAGCGGACGCAGCACTGGAAGGCCAAAGGGAAGAACAGAAAGCAAGAGATTCAGCATACGGGGTGGACAATGAAGGGAAGAAAGAAAGCAAAGAATAACCGTCATGTTACGGCGGAGCAGCAAGCCGAGAACCGCAGAAAGTTGCTCGAAAAACTCAAGCCTGAAGTGGCAGACATGACGAGACGAGAGTTTGCTCGGTTGGGTCTGTACCAATGAGACGCAGGCGCTACACCGACGAGTATGGCAACATTCAGGTGAACGACCTCGATTGGGCGCACGTTTGGCACTGCATCTGCGAGCAGTTGGGGATTGAGGAATTTTAGTGGAAGACCTGAAGTCCAAGACCGTGGCGATATGCGACTCCGGGTTATTTGCCGAATGCGCTCGCACACTGTCACGCTCATTTGGCAAGGTCTACTATACGTCGCCGTGGGTGTCGGACTTCCCGTCCAGTACAAAAACCGAGTTGGGCGAAGGGTTCCCCGAATACGAGCGCGTCAAGGACATCTGGGACATCATTGACGACGTTGACCTGTTCGTGTTCCCAGACCAGCATCAAGGACCGCTACAGCAGTACCTCGCAGCGCAGGGTAAGCGTGTGTGGGGAGCGCGGATGGGCGACGAACTTGAGTCTGCCCGCGCTGAGGCGAAGGACTACTTCAAGACGCTCGGCATCCCCCAAGGAAAGTACGAAGTCATCCAGGGCATGACGGCGCTCCGCAAGTTCCTGAAGGGCCGCGATGACAAGGTGTGGGTGAAGATCAGCCTCACGCGGAACGACACGGAAACGTTCTCGGTCTGTGGCTACGAAGGCTCGAAGAATCGGCTCGACAAGTTTGAGGCGGAGTTGGGGCCGGCTGCGGAAGCAATGGAGTTCGTTGTCGAAGACGATCTTCCCGATACATTGGACATCGCCATTGACACGTTTTGTGTTGACGGCAAGTACCCCAAGCAGGCGTGCCTCGGAACCGAGAAGAAGGACGAAGGATACATTTGCGCCGTGCATGATTGGGACAAGATGCCACCGGGCCTGACGGACATCTACGAAAAGCTCGCACCCACTCTGGAGAAGTACGAATACCGCAACGTCATCTCTCTTGAGTCGCGGATGGATGGCAAGACAACGTACCTCGCAGACCCTTGCTGCCGTGGTGGTTCGCCGCCGTTCGAGTTGCAGCAAAACCTCTATACCAACCTCGCGGAGATTATGTGGGAAGGTGCAGACGGCAAACTGGTTGAGCCGAAATTCGCAGCCCGTTATGGTGCTCAGTTCATCATCGAGAGCAAGTGGAGCATCACCAACCCCTTGCTGGTGGAGTTCCCGGCTAAGTACCGTGAGAACATCAAGCTTCGCTACGCAACCATGTTCGGCAAGCAACTGTGGATACTCCCACAACACTCGGACACTCCCAGCTTCGGTTCCATCGTCACGACCGGGGAAAGTTTGGATGAGTGCTTCGACCAAGCAAAGGAGATTGCCCACGAGATAAAAGGCATCGGTATCGAGTGCCTTGTCGGAAGCGTGTCGGGCCTGCAAGATAATCTTAAGCAATTTGCCAAATGGAACGTACAATTCTAGCGAGGACACCACCATGCCACTTGGAACAATCACGCTCGGAGCGGGCGCAACCCGCCTCACCACAAGGCCGCTGCGGGCCATGCAGATCAAGTTCTGGCAGGGAGCTTCTGTGTCCTTCGTCGGAGACGATCCCAACGTCACCACAACCACCGGGATTCCAGTCAAGGTAGCGAGCGCTACGGCTGATCCTACGGTCATTGGCCCATTCACCAGCGGGGCCATCAACCTGAGCAACTACTACGCCATTGGCACGACTGCGGATGTTGTTCACTATCAGTACACCGCTGAGGAGTAGAGATGTCAGTCGTCACGCTCAATATCAGCGTTTCATACCTCTCATCGGGAAGCGTGGGGCCGTATGGCTTCAACTTCCCCATCAGTGACCCGTCTGCGCTCAAGGTCATCGTCAACAACAGCGTGGTTTCGCCTACCCTGTACACCATACTCCCGCTGAACAACAACTACGACAACGGCGGCAGCATCACGTTCGTCTCAGCACCTACGGCGGGGCAAACCGTTGTGTTGCAACGGTCTACCCCGCTCACGCAAACCAGCCAGTTCCACGACAACATGCCGAACCCGATGGCGCAGTTTGAGGCGGGTCTGGACAAGCTGACGGAGATAGTTCAAGAGATTGCGGCCAACCAAACAGGCAGCGGCAGTGGGGCAACCATCGTCACTGCTGGGGCCGGTATCAACGTGACAGGAAGTGGAACCGTGGCTAACCCATACGTCGTGTCTGTGTCCACCGCTTTCGGCATCCTCACCTTCACTGGTGGGCAGGCTGGGGAGATTGGACAGAGCTTCACCAACCCTTCTTTTGCTGCGACGTACTCAGGCACTCCTACCAGCGCCAACGTCACGAACACGGACGGCATCGACTCTCCTCTGAATCTGACGGCTCCGTACACTTCGGCGGCGGTCATCGGCACGTTCCACCACACGGCGGCGGCTACGGTGACGTTCACCCTGACGGCAACCAACGGCGTGTCTAGTCCCACGGCTACGCAGACGCTTACGTGGCAGGAGCGCATCTTTGGCGGAGTGGGAACGATTGGCGCAACATCTTCGGTGACAGCCACCGGGACAACGGCAGTGCTGTCAACTGGCGACGCTCTGCCGAGCGCAGGTCTGGGAATAGAGACGATAGGTCAGAACTTCGGCCCGTTCTCTCCTTCTGGACAAGCGGTGTACTTGCTGCTCAGTGGCGGGTCGCACACCTTCACCGACGCTCTGACCGGTTTCCCATTCGCCTTCAACACGCCAACATCAGTGACGTTCGTCAACCAGTTCGGCGTGTCGCTTTCGATGTTCCTCTATCAGTCAACCAACAGCCTCACCGGAACCTTCCAGCCCAAGGTGGCTTCATAATGAGATTCAAATACCTCGCCGTCGCGTTCCTTGCCACCTTCCCGGCGTTGGCGCAGATTCCTGCTCCTCAGATACCCCTGACCGGCAACATCGGCGCGCAGGGCTTCCCCGTGCTCAACAACGGCACGCTCATCATGGCCTCGGACGCCAACCGAACCTTGACGGCGCAGGAAACGAGCGCGATATCGGTCAAGGTGACAAGCTCGGTGTCGCTCACAGCCACGCGCAACATCATCTACCCTGCCGGACGCTTCCTCGTCACCGTGGAGAACGCCACGACAGGCGGTCAAACCATCAACGTCTGCGGAGCGTCGGGAGGCTGCTATGCCGTCCCCAACGACGGCAACCTGTACACGGTATGGAACGACGGCACAGGGTTTGTCGGGCCTCCTGCGGGTGGTGGAGGTTCGGGTTGCATCCCTGGTGGTAGTACCGGCGTCTTGCAGAAGAACGGCGGCGGTGGAACCTGCTCTCCTTCCAGCATCACAGACAACGGCTCTACGGTGGTGGGTACGGAACCGGCGACATTCCCTGCGGTTAACACGGTCATCAACGCGGGCAGTTCGCTGTCGGCGGCTGTGACGGCGTGCGGATCTGCGCAGACTACCATCCAGATCACGCAGACTATTGCGGTGGGCTCGGGGATTACCGTGCCGGCGAACTGCACGCTGCAACCCGATTCAGCAGGGCTACTGACTGGTACCTCGATCACGATCAATGGGCCAATCGTTGCGTCGAAGCATCAGATTTTCGGAGCGGGTCTCGCGGTCACGGGCCTGGGTGGAGATATCCCTGTCGAATGGTTCGGCGGGAAGCTGGACGGCACGCTCACGCCCAGCACCGGAACGGACAACTGCACACCCTTCGCAGCGGCTATCGCATCCCTTACGGCGGGTGGCAACGTCACATTGCTGGCCGGAAACGGGACACTTCTGGGCTATCGAACTACCTGCGAGTGGGACATTACCACGACAGGAACAGGCATCGTTGGTGTGGCGCTTGACCAGAATTATGGATCACCATATCCCGGAGGACACGGATCGACTCTCATTCTCGATAGCGCCACGATCAACGGCATCATCATCAGCCCGCCAGCTCAAGACAACACGGTGCGGAATGTCAACGTCGTGCGGACTGTGAGGCCCACAGGAACCACGTCGAAGGGCATCGGAGTTGTAGGAACTCCCAGCGCCTTGGTTCCGGGAGTGATTATCGAGAACAACGCATCCTCTGATAGCGTGAACGACTTCTATTTCAAAGGAGCGGCCTTCTCGGCGGCTGGTCGAGTCGCATATAACGGAGCCTATTGGGGCAATACGGGCCTCTCCTCGCCGGCAAGCGGAGGGTGTGGATTTTTCATTGATAGCGGAGACGGAACAGCCAGCAATTCGACCCTGTTCAATTCTCCTAACTCTGCTCAGACAGCTACAGCCAGCACTGGACTAACTGGACTCTGCATCAAGGGAATCAATGTCAGCGACAACGTAATAAACGCCTTTCAGTCGGCCAACATGGATTACAGTATTGACGTTGAAAACACAGGCACCACCAGCTTTGTCGCACAGGACTTGGCTATTTACAACTCAGTGAACACTTCCTGCAACATAGCCTGCGTGAAGATAAACGGTGCGCAGTCATCCACTGACCTTGCCCCCCACGTCATCATCAGCGGCGGAAATTTTTTCCCGACAGGTACGGGTGCCGTGGGTATTCTCGTTTCACACAGCACGAACGTTGGTGTGTCCGGAGCACAGATATTACCAGGGGGGTCGGGCGTCACCGATATTTCTCTGGACACCGTGGATGGCTTCACGGTCACAAACAGCACGATAGACGGTCTCGACTTCGGTACAGGCGTAGGCGTTTCCTGCCTGAACTCCACCAAAGGCACCATCAGCAACAACCAAATCAAGCTTTATACGAGCGGCACCGGCATCAAGAATGTTGGGTGCACGCTGGTCTCAGAGCAGGGCAACAGCATCGCGGCCCCGACAGGTGGAACGCTAGGCACCGGCATGAGCTTCGACTCGGGCAGCTCGAACAACGGGCCATGGTCGCTGAACAACATCGACGCCGCGACGGTGACTACACCGGTGAGCGATGCCGGGACGAACAACAACGATCCGCAGTTGAACTCCTCGCGCATGTCGCAGGCTACAACCTCAGCGTTTGGCGTGGTCAAGCCTGACGGAACGACCATCACCATCTCTGGCGGAGTAATCTCTGCGTCGGGTGGCGGCGGCGGTACCGTGGTAGACGGCGCAGGAACCACCACGCCGGGGCAGATTGCTATCTCCACCACCACGACGCATCAGATTGGCTACACGACGACTCCCGCCCTCGGTACTCCAGCCAGCGGCGTCATCACGAATCTTTCGGGTACATGCGCATCATGCAATATCGGCGGCAGCGCAGGAAGCGCAACGACTGCTACCAATCTTGCCGGCGGCGCACTCGGCTCCGCACCCTACCAGAGCGCTGCAAACGCTACATCCTTCATCACGAGCCCAACGACCAGCGGACACACGTTCTTCTACGGATGGCAGCCTTCAGGAAGTGCTATTGCTCCTGCGGCGATCGATGGCGCGACGTATCTAGCATCTCCTCCAGCGATTGGAGGCACGACGCCTGCGGCGGTCACGGGCACAGCCGTTACTGCTACCAATGGATTCACATCTTCGGTAGCAGCAACAAATGCCAATCTTTTCTACGGCGGTACGGAATTTTTTTATAACCCAGCGGTAAATGATTCTTCGATCACTATTACAGGTGTGCCTAATGTGGGAACTGGTACCACGTCTTTACCCCTCGTATACCTTCATCCATCCGCCGCCTCCACTGTATCAACATGGAGCACTTCTGGAACATATATGGGATGGAATGCTGCTTCGGGTTTCGTGGGTAATTTCATGGACTTTCACGTAAATGGCGGAACTTCTGTAGCCAAATTGGATGCGAGCGGAAACCTTACTGTGGCGTCATGCGCAGGATGCAGTGCAGTAAACAAGCGCTCCATCGCCTTCCAATACGGCTCCCCGGGCGGCTCTGCGCTATCGACCGGCGTCATGGGATACCTCACCGTTCCGTTCGCCTGCACGATCAGCGGCTGGTCGATTCAAGTTGACGCGGGAACGGCCACGATCAAGTTCCTGAAGGTCGCGGCGGGTACGGCGATTCCTACCCTTGGATCGAACAGCATCAACACTTCGGGCGTATCGATCTCGACAGGCACGGTCATTCAATCGACCACGCTTACCGACTTCACGACGACTGCGGTCACGGCGAACGACATCGTGGCGGCTGACCTCATCACTACTTCGGGCGTTGGGTATATCGCGGGGCAGCTCACATGCCAATAATACGACTAGTAATCCTGCTGGCGCTTCTCTTCGTTCCTCGGGCCTGGGCGACGGCCTACACTGCATCCGTGACCGGCAACTGGAACAGCGCCGCTACATGGGGCGGGGCAGGCATCCCCGGCTCTGGCGATACGGCGGTCATCAACAACGGCGTCACGGTCACCGTTCCGAACGGATATACGGCAGTGATCGGAACATCGCCCGCAAACGACAGCGCGACTCCAGCCTTGGCCTGCGCCAACACTGGAAGCGGCACCGGAATCCTCATCGTGGCGACAGGAGGCACGCTTGTCCGAAAGGGAACCGTTATCAGGTGCAATTCAAACTGGACTTTTCAGGCGGGGAGCCATCTTTCGTATGACTCGACTGGTTCGGTAAACCCCACGACGGCGATGTATACCTTCCAGTCTTCACAGAACAATTCCAACCCTAACGATCTTCTCATTTTCGCCGGAACGAGCGGTTCTCACGTCACCGTAGATTCAGTAAGCAATAACCCCACTGGTGGATTCGGCATAACCCCGGCGATCCGCTGGGCAGACGGCGGCAACATTCAGGCTAGTTATACCGATTTCAGCTATTGCGGGGCTTCCACTACCGGAGCTTGTTTCGAAACGAACCCCTCGACCAGTGCGGGCAAAGTGGCCTTAGACCACACCACCTGCGATCACTGCGGCCAGCTTGTTACTGACGCCAGCATAGGCGCGGCTTCAACCTTCACCCTTGCAGAGACGAGCTGGACGAACCCCACAAACACGTCTTACACGCTGCAGCTCAATACTTCGACGGCTCGGACTACCGGCACGCGTCTCATCACCTTCTCGGTCATCACAGGGCAAATTTCGATCATTTCCACGGGCGGCCAGAGTACCGGAATCACCTTCACTCACAACGTCGTGCGGAAGGTCTTCACGAGCTCGGCTCCGATGTTCACCGGGACCAGGGACGTATCCTTTGACTCTTTCGATGACAACTTGGATTTCGCGAATACCAACAGCGGCTCCGCAGATCAATTCAGCTTGCCCTCGGGAACGGTCACAAATTTCTACCTGATGAGCCACTGCGATCCCATCGCACAGTGCGCCAACGAGCACCCGCTGTATAACCAGCCCGGCGCGTTGAATATGGACATCTCCAATTTTGTTGCGGACTATGACAGCAGCGACACCTTTGGGGATATCTTCGAGCCTCACAACGACGCGACATCTGCCGGCGTCACACTGAAGGTTCACAATGGGGTGTTCCTGTGCGGATCTACGGGCCTTGCCATCGGCTCCTTTATCAACAACTCCTCCGCGACTGCTCAGACAAACCTCAAAATTTACTTCGAGCATATTACTGCTTGCGGTGTGTTGACGGCGAGTACGCAGACCTTTGGAGTCGGATGCGAAGCCGGAACATCATGGCCCGCTGGTGCAGTCCCGAGCATCCAGAACAATCTTATTTGGGGGCCGGCAAGTAGCACGATCGGATTCATCGCCAATTCTCCACCAGCACAAGCCTGCTCGATCACAGCGGGCGCCGTCACTGTCGCGGACTATCAGGCCATTTGGAACATCTCTACCAGTATCTATGGTCTGCCTCTGACACAGTTCGCCGTCACCCCTGGCGCTCACGACCTCACCGGCGACCCGCAATACGTTTGCTCAAACTACGCGAACTGCAACTTCCTGGCGTATGACACCGCTCCGACGGGGTTGAATCACGCGCTGGGGACTGGCTGGGTTACATCTCACGCCTATTCGGTGGGCGACATCGTAAGCTCCAGCGACGCGACCTTCTTCGGCGGGGCGACGTACAACTTCATTTGCGTTTCGGCCCATACAAGCGGGTCGACCACCAAGCCTGGTACAGGATCGGCATGGGCGGAGACGTGGGAACCTGCAACCGAGGCGGATATCGAGGCCAGCGTGCTTGCAGGGACAACCTTCACTGGCGGACGCTCCATGATCACACAGCTCATCAACTTCGTCCGGGCAGGATACGGCTTCCACAATGCGGCTTATCACAACTCTGGCAGCGATTCCCTCGACCGAGGCATACTCAACGGCTACGTTCCAGCGCCGAGAGCATTCTCGATGATTTTCTAACCGCATCGCTTCTGCACGGCTGGGAAACGCTAGAATAAGCGGCAACGCAAAGATTCAATAAGCCCCTCGCGGGTAGTACGCTGAGCATCTAAGGAGGGTAGGCATTGAGCGATTTGACGGAACGGGCCAGGCTGGACAGGGTTTACAACGATGTTTATTTCGGCAATGGCAAGCCGGGCCTGACCACGCGAATGCAATCGGCGGAGGAACGACAAGACGCTATGGACTTACGATGCGACAAAGCTGATAAAGACCTCGCGAACACCCGCAAGATGTTCTGGGCCATTATTGTCTTGCTTCTGTCGATTCTCGGGTCTACCCTTGCGGACAACTTCAAGTCACGCGAACAGGCCACACCAGCAGCAGGCCACAGCTTCAACTACTGAGGACGCCATGAGTACGCCACCCACCCCACCGCTTCCCACGCCTGATCCGCAGTGGCCTGACCCGCCGCACAAGCCCGGCCCGTTGCCGCAGCCTCAACCGCAGCCGACGCCCGCTGAAGAGATGGCCCAGCAAGACGCTGACGTAGCCGAAGACGCAAGGGTGCGCGGCGCTCTGGACGTGGCCCTGATGAACTTCAATGCGCGCTGCGAGCTTCGGGGATTCGGCAAGTGGGAGTTGATGCCTGTGAAGGAGAAGAAGTGAACCCCGAGCAAGAGTCATACCGCACGCAATACCTCGCCGTGGGACTCATCGCAATGGCTGCCGTCTGCATTGCAGTCGGGGAGTTGCACAACTGGATACACATGATCGATTTCGCGAACGCTTTCGGCGGGGCTGGGGTCGGCATCTTGACCGGCCAAAAGATGACGCAAAGCACGAGCAAGGGTGGTGGTGATATAATCAATCCACCGGCTGCACCCGCAACTGAGTAGTACCCAAGGAGCCACAATGAAACGCATCCTCCCGCTTCTCCTCTGCCTGCTGTGCGCACCGCTGGCCGGCTGCCCATCTCAGAACACTGCCGCCGCTCTTGTAGGCATCGCTGGCACAGCCATTGCCTCGCTCGAAACCATCGAAGGCCACGGTGACCTTGCAGCGCAGATCCAGAAGGACTTCGGTGACGCCCAGACCGCCGTACTCAACTGGAAGTCCGGCACCCCGACGCAGGACGTACACCAGGCGCTCGCCATCGTCGTCAATGACCTCAACCTGCTGCCGGTTAGCCAGCAGACGCAGGAGTACATCATTCTGGCGGTTGGCACCGTGCAGGCCGTGCTTGACCTGTTCCCCGGCACCGATCCTCAGTTCGCTACGACCGCAAGGGCTATGCGAGTGCAGATTGTGGCACCGAAGTCTGAGAAGGAATTCCGCGCCCGCTGGAATGCTCTGCCGGGCCATCTCGCACCGCTGTAACCCTCCCCACAAACAAGAGCGCCGCATCCGATGACCTGGGTGCGGCGTTTCTCTTGGCTCTGGCGGTTGTCCGCAGGGGTCTCCTTCCATGCTGCTGAATTCAGTTCAAAGGTTTGTTGCTCATCGGCCCGTATCCGGGAGAGCGAGGATGGCCTCATTGGCGTCACGCTGGCTAACAACCGATGGATGATCTACCGCAGCCAGGCACTCAGCGCGCGTTTCGGCCTGCGATGTCGCTAGGGCTTTCTCGGCTCGGTTGGCGCGTTGAAGATTGCAAGCGGCTTCCTTTTGCGCTTCGGCCAGTTCAAGAAGCGGCATGACCGTCTTTATATGCGCGTTTTCCTTCCGCAGCCTTTCAACCTCGGCCTCCAGAGCGCGTTCGCGGGCCTGAGATGCCAGAAGTTGGCGCTCGCGGCATTCCAATTCTTCGCACAACTCCGCATATTTTTGGCACGCGAGTTCGTCCATCTTGACGTAATCAAGGGCCTCTTGCGCGAGGTACTTCCCGATCAACCGCTCCTCTTCCGTCACGTCCAACTCTGGCAATTCCCCTTTGGCCGGCAGCTTCGGGGCAAGCCTTTCGCGTACCTGTGCGATGAGAGAGAGGGCGAAGTCCGGATTCGTATGGGCGAAGTAAATTGCATCTCGCTCATCCATACGGCACGCCACGACATTACGTCCTACAGGCCCGTGCGGATCGGCGCTTCGGGAGACTGGAGGGAAGGGGGGTGCGTGAGTTTGGATGCGGCGTCTTCCCATGCGTGCGATTCCCGATTGTTGCCGAAGTAGGAGGATATGAAGCTATCGACATCGTCTGGGTCGGAGTTGATGGTTATGTCGAACCCTAGGCGATCGTCATACGGATGCATCTGCACATACGCCTTCGGATAAACCACCTTCACCCTCTGCTCTGCGCTCATCCCGCTTGCTGCTCCGCTTGCCACTGCTGGGTCAGGCCTGCTCATCGTCTTTCCTCGCTTTCCGTTTTAGCTCAAACCTATAGACAAGCCACCCCGTCCCAGTTACAGCGGAAACGAGCAGGAACATCGTCATCCATACGTCGTGCTCTATAGGAGCAATCGCCCATAGGATGAATGTCACGATGAACGCTACTGCCCATGCCGAAGAAATTACCGAAAGTGCTTCCTTCATCGTGTCTCGCTTTCCTGTGGGGTGGGTGAGTTGCGCTTGAGTAATTCTTGCTGCCTGTGGTTCCAGTCGCGGCATACGGTGACGTTTGCGAATGCCTGTGGTTGCGCCCTCCGCAGCAGTTCCACGGCCTCCGTAAGCTCGCACTGAATAATCTGCGCATCCTTGTGCTCGACAGGAAGGTGGTCGAACCGCTCCCATAGCGCCACGTTTGCTTGCCCTAGCTGCTCCTGCGTCCAAACTTTGTCGCTCATCCTTGCCGCCTTTCGATGCGCTCGTACACCACAAACCTGCGGAATCCCAGCCACGAAAGCAGCTTTCCATGCATAGGCCCACCGTGGACAACGGGCGAGAGATTCTGCGGCTTGATGCCAGCGTCACGAGACAATTCAGCCTGCGTCATGGCCTCCAACTTCTTGTGGAGATATTTGCGAACGTCTTGTTCGGTGAAAAGTTTTTTCGCCATGACTCATAATAGTCACAACATTAGTCGCATGTCAATAGTCTTGTGTGATTACGTAGGGAATCTGCCGCGAGCCTTTGTCCGAATTGCAAGCAAAGTGGACTGCCGCGTTGTGCCACCGCCCATCAATCAGAATGCGGTCGTCACGCTTGCCTCCGCCCCTGCCGCGCTCGTGGTCGAAGGTCGTCAACTCCTCAGTCATCCACAGTCCACACAGAGCGCACAGGCAGTGCTGGCGGTCTCGCATGAGCATACGGCGCAAGCGGTACTCATCGGCCCCGGCCTTGGCCTGCTGCTGGCAGATTTCCCTGCCATCCTTCATCGTGCGGACGGCACCCTGCCAGTGAGCGGCCTTGGCTTTGTAACTCTGGATGCCCTTGCGCTGGCGGGCGGTGGTGTATCCCCATTTGCTCACATCAGCACCAGCGCAACCATATCGATAGCTGCCCCGCTCTTGACCATTTCAGGCGTAAAGCGAAACACCCGCCAATGGAATAGTGCCGCGAAGTTCATCTTCTCGCAGTCTGCGGCGTATCCTGCCCCGCGTGAGTGACGGCCACCGTTCCATGTGCCACCGTCAATCTCCACGGCCACCTTCTTTTCAGGAAAGCAGAAGTCGAAACGGAATTTTCGGTTGGGCATGAATTTGTACTCACGCACTGGCTCAAACCCGTAAGACTTGCAGTGCATCGCAAACAACTCTTCCCCTACGCTGAGGGCCTTCGGAATCTTACCCACGGTCGTCCTCCTTCGGCTCTGACCAAATCACGTCCTTGCTGGCCCCATAAGCGTAAATGCACTCGATAAGTTCTCCCATTTCGCCTACCCCCATTTCGCTCGTTCGGGTTCCCAGCGCAATCCAGCCGTCGCCTTCGATGTTCGGGAGCATGACCTGGCGCTTGAGGTGAGCGGTAAACAAATCCTTCCACGACTCCGGCTTGAGCTTCTGGCCGTGGTGGATAACCTGCCGGCTGACATCCGTGAGCATGGCCCAGAGCTTCGCATTCTGCACCAAGGAGCGTTTGGGCGGCTGGATCGTCACCAAGTACCCGTCTGGGGTCGCCGCGAGCGCCTTGGCCGCGTTCCGCCTCGCCGGGTGGGGTTCTGCGCGTAGGACGAACTGGATTTTGTCGCTCATCTTCCATACCTCGCTATCCTGAAGCTCTTGTCGTGGTAAAGCTCGTCGAAAATGCGAGTCCATGCCCCAAACTCCAGCGTGTGCCGCGCAACGTGAATCTCCTTCAGGTTGTGCTTCCGAGACTCTGTGCGGCATGGCTTGTCGGGTGGGGACAAGCACGTCGGGCAAGCCTGCGGTGACGTGTAGGGCATGGTGCAGGTGCTACGAGCGTAGGGCATCAGAAAAGTACCTCGGCAATCTCTCGCCCAACAAACGCCGCCGTAACCCCCGGAGGAACCCTCGTCAGCGTGTAGCACTCAACCTCTGGGGCCGACTTCCAGTATTCCAGCAGCCGAGCGTGCCTCAAGCGGGCTGTGTCGAGCGCCCTGTGCCACATTGCCGCCACAGAATCGCCCCGTATGAGCCTCGCGTGCAAAAGGGCTGCTACCGCCTCCCACTTTCGTACCTCGTCCGTCCAGTAGGCAATCTGTCGCTTGGTGCGGGCTTCTGCGTTCTCGGTCGCACGGCGTTTGCGCTGCATCTCCGCTCGCGCCTTCGGGTCAACCTTGGTGCCGTGGTCGTAGAACAGGTGGCTCATGGTCAGGCCGGCAGCTTTGAGGATGTCGTTTACGTCGCATCCCATCGACCAGCACCGCAGGATGACGCCCCTGTTGCCCTCGCGGATGGAGAGGGATGGCTTGCGGTCGGGATGTGAAGGGCATAGCGCCACCCACTTGCCTTTGCCGATCTTCTTCGCGCTGAAGTGCATAGCTACCTCTGCCCCGTTCATCTCTTGAAACCACGCGCGATGGCGAAAGCCTTCTGCTTCGCCAGTATCATATTCATCACTCTGGTAGGATTTTTCGATAAACTTTCATTCTTGAATCGGATTACAGAATATCCCTTGCTTTTCAGGTGGCGCGTGCGTCGAGCATCATATTTTCTTACCCCTTCGACAGAGTGAATTCCTCCATCAACCTCTACGATCAGCATTGCGTCCACATTGCAGAAATCGGGTATGTATCCGTGGATAATCGGCTGAAATACCCATCTTCCGATTGTTTCAGGATGGCAGGAAAGCATGGAACGCAGGATGGTCTCGGCAGCAGTGGGGTTCTTGCGAAGATTGTCCCTGAATTGCTCCTTACCGCTTCGAGCCTGAGTTTTAGAGAAAGCTATCGTGGATGATGGAATGAGTCGAGTGCTAGAAACCGGCTTAGGCTTGGTGCTGCGACGATTTCCGAACTTCTTGATACGCTCCACTCCATCTTGGCGATGATCGGAGCAATAGTAATACTCATTGACGCGATACAGTCCCTTTTTACCGCAGTGGCATAAGGTAGACTTCTTGATGGGGGTAGTCATAAATCGCTCCTTTCAGCGATAAGGCTTGCCCGGTGCTGAATACACCTGACGCCCCCATTTTACTACGTTTATAGGTGACATCGCCGCCTATCGATTCTGATATTAGCGGTACCCAAACCATTTCATCTTGCGAAGTATGCATCCCATTCGGCCTTCTCTCTCGGACACACGTTCGTCTTCAGGTACCAATATTGACGGGCGCTGACGGCGTTATGTTTGTGGGCGTCCATCAACTCCAAGTTGCTGGGCCGGTTGTCGGTCTTTACTCCGTTGACATGGTGGACGTGTTCATCTTTTCGGATCTTCCGCCGTAGCTTCGATTCCATGATGACTCTGTGGACACGCTTACCGCGATGCTTGCCACTGGAGAAACACCAATACCCCTTGCTGTCGATGTGCTGGCCCAACTCTTCCGCGAACCGGCCCTTGGCATCTCTGGTCATGCTGTCACCGCCTCGGATGCTTTCTTCTCCGCCAGGTACGCTTTGCGCTTCTCTCGCACGAACTGCTTTACCTCAGGTGTGGGAGCCATGCCCCTGGTCGGCAACGTCTCCGGGATGAAGCCAAACTTCTCCTCGAAAGCGTGGCGCAACCAGCCATTCTTGTAGCCCGAAGTGTCGCGGATCATCTTCAACTGCCGCAACCAATCACTCTGCTCGCGAGTGAGCGGCGGTGTGGCTTTGATTTCTACCAGCCTTCCATCCTTCACGGTCACACCGGGGTAGAGTGGCATCTTCTCCGCACAGGTGGGGCAAGCACGCGCACCGGGCCGCACCATAGTCTGGCACTTCTGGCACTTGCGAGGCTTCGCGGGTTTGTAATCCTCTTTGAACGCCTCGGCTCGCTCACCGGGCTTGCGAGTGTCCAGCGTGTCGTGAAAGATATCCGAGAACAGGCCGAGCTTGGCGTTGTTGCCCGCGTGGTCGAATCCGGTGTACGTTGCGGTGGGGTCGCCAGTCCGCATCCGGCCCCATTTCTGTACGTGGCGCATCTCTGACATCGTGGGTTGCAAGTCTAGGATGTTGTACACGACTTCATCCACACCACGTATCAGGCACCCTACCGAAGCGATGCCCGCAATCTCTCCGTAGGCCATCTGGTCGAAGATGCGGCGGCGCTCGTCCTGGGGAACCATCGCATCAATGTAGCCGAAGGGAATCCCGCAGTCGTGAAACGCTTCCATCTGGGCCTTGGCATGGTCGCGGTTGACGCAGAAAGCAAACGTTTTCTCCCGCGAGCTCCGTTCCTTCCACTCCGTCAGCACGTCGCCCACGATGGTTGAGTCCGTCATTGCCGCGGACGCGCTTGCTTCGGTGAACTCACCCTTTTCTACTGACAGCGCCTCGCGGTCGATATCGTGTGGTGGGCCATAGATGGTGAAGGGACGAGCATAGCCGTCTGCGATGGCGTCCTGAATCGTTCCGCCGATGATGAGCTTCGACCAGCGCAGTCCCATCCCTCTTGCCCACGGTGTAGCTGATAGACCGATGACCACGACATCTTTCCATGCGCCTTCGAGTAAGGCATTGAGGCCGTCGAACTGCTCGTGGAACTCATCTATCAGAACCAAGTCCACATCGATCGGCGCACGGCGCAAGAGGGTCTGCACGCTGGCAATCTGTACCGTGGCGTTGCGATCTGTGCGGGCGTGTTGGGCCTGCATCACTCCGATGTCATGGATTCCTTCAGCCTCGAACGCTGCGAGGGTCTGGTCAACCAGGCTGATAGCTGGACAGGTAAACAGTGGCCGCTTACCGCGCTTCAGAGCCGCCGCGATTACGTGAGCAGCCCACAGGGTCTTGCCCCATCCGGTGTGCGCCTGTAGGCCGAAGTGCTTGTGACCCTCAGCTATCGCAGCGCGGGCATCGGCATACGCCTTTAGCTGCCTTGGACGCAGCGGGCGGATGACCTCGATCTGGGATACTTCGCGCTCGAATAGGGTGGGCTGCATTACTTCACTTTCAGGCTTTGCCAGCTGTGCTTCTTCTTCAGTTGTCCAAGTAGGGAATCGGGATACGGCACCTTCAGCAGTTTGTCGCGCTCGCACTC
>Ga0134126_10000565_pt1 | contig 47004 bp, 29 predicted proteins | sample KB31752_FD_96881 | JGI IMG/M metagenome (GOLD analysis project Ga0134126, IMG submission 96881) | Terrestrial soil microbial communities with excess Nitrogen fertilizer from Kellogg Biological Station, Michigan, USA - KB3-175-2 | ecosystem: Environmental > Terrestrial > Soil > Unclassified ...
GAAAAGATCGGCGAGCGCATTCATGCCGGTGGCCAGATGCCATTTGACGGTTTCTTCGCTGATGCCCATGCGTTCGGCGATCTGACGGCGCGAAAGCCCATCAAGCTGGCGGGCCACCACTACATCGCGCGATCGCGGCGGCAGACGTTCCAGCGCATCCATCACGCGGCGCAATGCATCGCGCGCCATCACCGTGCGGTCCGGGCTTGGCTCGTCCATGGCGACGCCCAACGCGTCGACATCGGAAACGGCTTCGATCGGGATCACCTGCTCATGGCGCAACCGATCAATCAGAAGATTGCGCGCGACGGCAAAGACAAACGGCCGGACCGGATCGGGCAATTCCTCGCGCGCTCGCTCATACACGCGGACGTAAACGTCCTGGCACAGATCGGCGACTTCGCTCTGGTCTCGCCAGTGATGATGAAGATATTGCAGCAGCGTCGCCTCCAGGGGCAGCACCTGGCGGACAAACCAAAGATCAAGCTCGGTCGCGTTCATCTCTTCGCCCAAGCGGGGAGAGCCGGCGCTTTCGGCATTGATCTCGGCTTTGTCTGTCATCCCCGGTCAGCGTCCTGCTTTACGAGGTTCGGTACTGCACCCTGATCAACGGACCCGGTTCGGATTTGGGGGGGTATTTTTTCTGGCCCGCACGCCAACGCACCGCGCCGGGCGCGAGGGCCCACACGGACGGGGCATTCTGGCAGCCAATGCGACTTAAGACGATCGGTCAGTCATTGAAATAAAATGGCCGTGTCCGCCAGCAAGCATATGATGCCGCCCGATTTTCGCGAGCGTCCTAATCGCCAGAACGGAGACCTGCACGAATGTCCCACGTTCAGGACCATGGCACCACAGGCGTCACGGCCTTCGTCGCCGGTTCACGGAGGGCAAGGGGTGTTCCAAGACCAAGAAACTGGCGGCGAGGTCGCCCTCGCCGCCCGCGGTTCGCCGTTTGGGGTCGGCTTACCAGTTCTTGGTGACGCGGATGCCAAACAGGCGCGGATCGGTCGTGAAGACGTTGGTGGTAAGCGCCGTATCGTCCGAATTCAGGAAAGCACCCGTGATGGCGGTGGTGTCAATGAGATTCTTCACATAGGCCATCGCCTGCCAGCCGTCCTGATTGGTGAAAATCAGGGCGAGGTTGACGTTGGTGTATCCGCGCAGTTTGTCATAGTCATTGTCGTTGAAAATGCGCCAATAGGAACTCGACTGCCAGTAGAAGTCGCCGTGCAACGTTCCGGCCCAGTCTGGCGAAAGCGGCATCGTGTAGTCTGCAGAAATGTTGGTGTTGAAGTGCGGCGTGTTGGGAAGCGAGTTGCCGCCAATATTTTTCGTGAATCCCTGCCCGCCGTTTGGCGCCGTCGCGGGATCGAAACCGACATACCCCGGGCGATTCACCGGATCGGGATTGGCCGCGTAGGGGCCGCCTGTCACCGGGTCGTAGCCGAAATTATAGGCATACATGCATGCCAGCGAAATCGGCGTGTAAACGCCGGTGTCGGTTCCATAGGTCATCAATTCGTTGACGACATCGGTCGGCAAGATGCAGTTCGATGTCTGGGTGATCTGTGGCTTCACCACCATCCAATTGCTGTGGCCCGCCGTGCGATCCATCAAGTCAATGGCAGATTGGCCATCATCAAAGGTCGCGTTTTCAAATCCGCCATTGAAGCCGAACTTGAGGCCCGGAAGCGGCGACCAGGTGGACTGAATTTCCGCACCGACGACCGTGGCATTGAAGTTCAGGTTGACGGCTGTGCGATCAACGATCTGGGATATCTGATAGTTCTTGTACTTGTAGAAGAAGGCATCCGCATTCAAAATCAACTCTCCGTCCAACGCGGTATTTTTCGAACCGAGTTCGAAGGCGTTGTTGAACTCCGGCTCGAACGTGACAGGATGCGTCAAGTTGCTGGGAGAGGCGACATTGTAGGGCCCGATGAAGATATTCGTCACGCCCGGAGGATTTGCGCCGCCGCCCTTATAGCCGTGAGCAAATGACGCGTAGACCAATGTTTGATCGGTGAAGTCGAGCTTTGGCGTCCAGTTTATGACGGCGCGGCCCGTGACTTCCTTCCACTCCTGATCAATTTCGCCTTCTTGCGGAATGCCCTTTCCGGCGATTAGCGCCCAACTTGGGAATACCGGGAAATCCTTGCTGTCGTCGGAATACCGCAAACCCCCGGTCAACTTCACGTCGGGAGTGATCTGATAATAGAGCTCGCCGAAAAACGCCCACGATTTGAGCTTATAAGGATTGTGGCTGAGGAAGTAGTTGTGGCCTTGGCCATCTACCTGATCGATCGGATTGGGGTCGATATAGGCGCAACCCAAACCAAGTGTGGTGTGCTGCAGATTGTTCGGATCTGCGGGTTGCGGCCCACAGGAATTCGCGATGGTTTCGCTGAAAGGGATATGCGGCGCATCCGGGCTTTGCAGCGAATTGGGTCCGCGGGCGTTCCATTGCTCGGCGAACAGCGTGAGAAGGTTGGAGAAAATATAATAGTCTTCGCTGGTGTGATAGCTGAGATAGTTGCCGCCAGCGATAAAATTCCACGGACCTTCCATTGAAGAGTTGATGCGCAGTTCCTGATAGAACTGACTGGCGGTTTCGGATGAACGATCCAGAGCGATGAACCGGCTGGAACAACCGAATTGCGGATCGCAGAATTCATTGTCCTGACCGACGAACGTACCTCCAAACGACGAAACAGGATCGGCGAGGAAGTTCGGAATGGTGTTGAAGCGGTTGAAATCTTCGGTCGAGTACAGGAAGTCGTCGCCATAAGCGGTTTGCGAATGCAGCGTCAGTTGTCCCGTTACATTGTAGTCGACGTTAAATTCATAAGTGTTGTTCTTGGCGCGATAGACGGGATCCACCTGTGAGCTGATTTCCCGCAAATCGTGTGACTGTGAGATGCTGGCATAGGGATCAATGCTGTTGGGGATCGAGAGATAACCCGGCGAAAACGCGGCGAGCGAGGCCACGACCGGAATGGCGCCGGCATTGGGCGTTTGGAAGGATTCCGGCGAATAGAGTGAAACGGGACGGCAGCCCTGAGACAGCCAAACGAGACCCAAATTGCCGCCATAACCATAGTAGCCATCATTGCTGATGAAGTTCGGCACTTGCGGACCGGCGGGGCCATTGACCACCGCGGGCGCATTGGAACGCGCGCACAGCTGTTTGGTCGAGCGGGCGCGATTGTCGTCTTCCTGGAAATGTTCGTAGACGAAGGTCGCTGACAAGGATTCCATCGGATGGAGCAGGAGCGAAACACGACCCGACCAGAGATCACGACCGTCTATCGCATCCTGCGTGATGTCGTTGAAGGCGTAGCCGTCGCGCTTGGTCCATTCGCCGGCCACGCGCAAGTCGATTTTGTCGCCCAACAGCGGTGCATTGATCATTCCTTCGAGGCGGCGGCTGTTATAATTGCCGACATCGACAGAGGCCTGCGCTTCCCATTGATCGGTGGGTCTGGCCGAAATCACATTGACCACACCGGAGGTGGCGTTGCGGCCATACAGCGTGCCTTGCGGTCCGCGCAGAACTTCGACCTGGCTGACGTCGAAGAATTCCTGTTCGAAGAAATGATTGCGCAGAAAGGGCACGTCGTTGAACGACACGGCGACTGCCGGGTCGGTGGTGGCCGAAATCGCTTGCGTGCCAATGCCGCGAATCTGGATGTTGTAGCCGGTGAAGTTCGTCTTGGTGAAGGTCAGGTTTGGAACCTGTTTCACCAGATCAGGGCCACCCGCCGTTTGCGTGGAGGTCAGCTGTTCCTGACTCAGTGCTGTTATAGCAATGGGAATTGACTGGACGTCTGCGCCGCCGAGTTTTGACGATGTCACCGTAACTGTTTCTACAGCCGCGCGGGCAGGCGCCGCTTGCGCGAGTTGCAGGTTCAGGCCGCTCACCGCTTCGCTCTGGCGGTCGTCATGCACGATGGCGATGGCGCCTTGCGAATGGCGCTGGGCGACGAAGCCGGTGCCGCTGAGGATGCGCGAGAGCGCGTCGCCCGGCTGCATGTCGCCGGTGGCGCCTTTGCTGCGCACGCCTCTGACCGCATCGTTCGAGACGATGAGGGCGACACCAGTTTGCGTGGTGTAGGCGTTCAGCGCCGCTTCGAGATCGCCACCGGGGATACGGAAATTTTCCGCCTGCGCGCCGGATGTCGCGAGTGCGATGAGGCCGGTCGTCGTCAAAAGTGCGATTTTGTTGGAAACGCTTTTCATTCTTCCCCCGCTTGCTTGGCCAGTTGGCCGCTGTTCGATTTGCTCGTGTTGGATTGTCTGGCGCTCAGCGCGTCAGCACGATCTCGTCATCCCGTTTTTTCGCTTCCAGACCAAAGACGGCGCGTGTCACTTCCACGAACGGTTCCACATCGTTGGACGGGAAGGTTCCGTTGATGGTGAGTCTTCCGATTGGGCCTTCGCCGATCACGATCTTGCGTTCGTTGTAACGATTGAATTCGGCCACTGCCTCGGCCAGAGTGGTGTGCTGGAACATGAGCACGCCCTTGCGCCAGGCCAGAACGCTGTCGAGCTTTTCGCGTTTGGGGCGCGTGATCGTGACACCTTGCGGCGTGGCAAGCGCGGTTTCGCCAGGCGAGAGCGTGACCTTGCGTAGGCCCGCATTGGTTGCCGATTGCAATTCCACCCGGCCGTCCATCAGCGTGACCTGCAGGCGGTCGCCATCGCGGCGGACGGAGAATTTGGTGCCCAGATCAATCAGGCGGCTTTTGCCGGCGATGACGATGAAAGGCCGCGTGCTGTCGTGCTTGATCTGGAAATAGGCCTCGCCTTGTTCCAGCGCGGCGGTGCGTTTGTCGTGTGCGATCACGGCGCGCAGGATGGTGTTGGTGTTGAGTTCGATCTGCGAACCGTCCGAGAAGGCGAGCGTTTCGCGCGCACCGACGGGCGTTGCGTACACTCGGCCGGGCTCGGGTTTGTTGAACGGGATGGCGGCGACGCCCGCGGCGGCCAGCACCACGAACGCGGCGGCGACTTTTGCATATGGCGACCGACGGCGCGGCGTGCGTTGCGGCGCTGTTGCGCGCATGGGCGGCTGGCGCTTGAGCGCGTTCAGGCGTTCGAGGCGCATCCAGGCGGATTCGAGGCGCAAATAGGTGACGAGGTGAGCGGTGTCTTGCGCGAGCCAAGCGTTGAGTTGCGTCTGATTTTCGTCGTCCCAATCCCACAGATGGCGGCGGTCGAGCCAGGCGGCGGCCTGGGCTTCGATTTCGAGGGCGGTCTTGGTGTCGTTCATGCGCCCGCTCCCGGTTCCTCGCCGTTCAACATGTTGGCGAGCGCGCGCAAGCCGCTTGTCATGTGTTCGGAAACGGTGGCTTCGGCGAGGCCCAGACGCTGGGCGATTTCGCGGCCCGTCATGCCTTCGATACGCGCAAGGATCACCACTTCGCGGGCGCGTGGCGGCAGGCGATCGATCGCGGCTTGCAGGCGGCGCAGTTCATCACGCGCTATCGCGGCGCGATCGGGCGCGGGGGCTTCCACCGCGATGCCCAACTCATCGAGATCGGCCACCGCTTCGATGGGCACGATCTGTTCGCGGCGTACGCGATTGATGAGAAGATTGCGCGCAACGGTGAACACAAACGGCTTGGCAGGTTCAGGGATTTTCTTTTGCGCGGCTTCGTGCACGCGCACGTAAACTTCCTGCCGAAGGTCTTCGATCTCTCCTTGGTTCGGCCAGTGGTGACGCAGGAATTGCATCAAGATCTTCTCCAAGGGCAGCACTTCGCGGACAAACCAGGCGTTCACGTCGGACTCGGCCATCACCGGACCTGCGTTTTCGCCAGCAATCGAGATGTTCGGCGTCTCGGCCATTCCCCACAGGACCCCTCAAGCTGAGGGTCGAAGCTTACGACCACACTTGGGGAAACAATCGAGGCCTGCCGACCTTCGGGTGGTCGGACAAATATTTTTTCCGGCTATCACTCGGATCCACATCAAAAGCGGAAATATTATTGCGCGCCGATAGTGGCGAGGCGGATAAAGGTAAAGGTGCCAGAGTTTTCCGCATGCGTAGAAGGGTCGGGGATCGATCCCACCTTAAATGATACCAAAGATGACGTTGGCTCGATAGCGGACCGTGCGGGCTCTGCAAACGATCTCGCGCTTTCGGGGGGTAGAAACAGTATCTTTTGCGAGTGGAACGACAACAGTGCGACCCCGGATCAGATCTTGAACCGAGGCCGCAAGTATCCGTTTGGCTACGGGTTGGTATATCCCGCGACGACTTAACGCTAAAGGCCCACACTGACTTTTAGATACGGCCCGTAAAAGCTACGGTCACTGTCCTTGTGCACCTCTTGCCCACCATCAATGACATTGGAAAACCAATCGGCACGGTAGCCGAGTTTGATTTTGGCATTTTGGTAGCGAACGGACGCGCCCAGATAGCCCCCGAGATTGGGTACGGCGACATTGCGGGAGCGCTTATAAGTCTTAGCTAGGGAAGTTGTGTAGGCACACTGAAGGTTGGTTTTTATGCCAATCGCGCGGCAATGATAAGTCTGGTGATCCACATTGGCCTTTTGCCGGCCGAATAAAACTGACGCGTTTAAGCCCCAGTCGATTGCAAGGTCGCTATTCTCATCACTTCCCCAAATTGGATGTTCAGCGTCCCATGTGAGTTCGGGACCAATGCCATGAAAGGAGCGCACCTCCTGGGTCTTTCCATCATAGATGTCGTGATGGATGTCTGCATATTTGAATGGCAGCGGACTCGGGAAAACAACAGAGGGATCGACGTTAAACTCGGCAGAAGTATGCGTATCAAACTGAGCGATCCGTACCCCCGCACCGACTGTTCCTTTACCGGCGGAGCCCAGCCCCACGTCTCGGCCAAGAGTAAAATCGAGCATCACATGGTCTTCGTGCGTCTGCGCCGTGGCATCGACGAACTCACGATTACCTGCGGTTGCGGGGCAAGGTCCGGAAAAGGCGTCCGGAAGCAGGGTGCAATTTACCGTTGTGGGCAAGCCCAGGTATTTCGCAAAGAAGGGCGGCAAAACGATCTGTTCGGCTGTCTTGACCGGCAAGCTCTTGTGGATGACTTTCTTTGTGGATGAGCGACCGTAGCGGACGCCGGCTTTGAGGACCCAATCTGAATCCTCCGGCTGGAAGCTCAGCTGACCCTCCAGATCAAAGCTGCCAGAGGGCGACTTCTCGGCCCGCACCGGCGATGGTAGCCCACTTGGAATGAGAGAATCAAAAGCAGGATCAAACTTTTGCCAGCCATCGGCAAGCTGGGTGAATCCGCCTCCGAGTGTCAACCAGACCTGAGGCTTACTGTTGCTAAACAAAACAAAATCGTTATCGGCTCCGCCATCGAAATGCTTTGTGACACGCACGCCGAAGAGACGGGGATCGGTGAGAAAGATGTTTGTCGTCAGTCCTGTGTCATCGCTGTTCAGGAACGTACCCGTGATCGCCGTCGTATCGAAAACGTTTTTCACGTAGCCCATGACCTGCCAGCCCGAGGTATCGCTCAGAAGCAAACTCAAATTGACGTTCGTGTATCCCCGAATGCGATCAAATGGGTCGTCGTTGATAACCCGGGCCCAGGATTGCGATTGCCAATAGAAATCCCCGTGTATTGTCGCAGCCCAATCGGATGAAATCGGCATCGTGTAGTCGGCACTTAGCGATGTGGTGAAATGCGGCGCGTTGGGAAGCTCATTCCCACTTAAATTCTTGTAGAACCCTTCGCCATTGTTTGGAGCCGGACCATAGTCGATTCCGTTGTATGTATTTTGGCCTGCATAAGGATGGCCTGGCGTTCCCGCGAGCGGGTCGAATCCTGGATAGGACGGATCAATTGGATAGTATGTTTGGACACCATCAAAGCCCTCGGTCGGCGAGGCCACATATTTCAGATCCGTCACAGGGTCCAAATAGCTGTTATAGGCATCGCCACAGCTCGACAGTATTCTGCCTGCGCCCGGTTGGCCGGTGTGGGCGGGATCGAAGAGGTACGCAACCAAATAGGCCGGTAAGACGCAGTTCGAGGCTTGCGTCACGAATGGCTTAACGACAACCCAATTGGGATTTCCAGCCGTGCGATCCATGAGATCAATGGCACGTGACCCGTCTGCAAGCCGAGTGTGTTCGTATCCGCCGGCGAAGCCAAATTTGAGACCGGGAATCGGCTCCCACGTTGCCTGCAACTCGGCACCTTTTACTGTGGCGTCGAAATTCAGGTTGACAGAGGTGCGATCAACAATCTCTGAAATCTGGTAGCCCTTATAATTATAGTAGAAGACATCGCCGTTAAGGGTCACAGCTCCGTCAAACAACGTATTCTTGGTGCCCAGTTCAAATGCATCGTTGTATTCCGGTTCGAACGTCAGCGGGTGCGTTGGAGTGCTGATATCCGAAGCCTGGAAGTGAATGAGCACGGCTCCCGGGGGATTGGCGCCGCCGGCCTTATAACCATGCGCATAGGATGCATAGAGCATCGTCTGGTCAGTGAAGGAGGTGTGAGGTGTCCATTGGGCAACGAAACGGCCTGTCCACTTTCTCCATTCTTGATCCAGTGCCCCCAACGACGGGTAGCCATAACCCCAGGCAAACAATTCGCTGGGAATTTCGACGAAATGCTTTTGGTCGTCAGTCCAGCGTAAGCCCGCCGTAATTTTTACGTCATCGGTGACATTATAATATGCTTCACCGAACATGGCGTATGAATTGAGGCCGTACGGATTTTGGCTCAAGAAATAGTTGTGCCCCTGATTGTTGAGGCTGGATAGAGGGTTGGGGTCGATGTAGCCCGGGCAGCCTTCCGCCCCCGATGGCAAATTGGGGTCGGTATATTGGTGACCATTGCCGAGGCACAATTCATTGGTCGATATGCCGGGGACCCAGGGCACCCCCGCGCGCCCGAAAATTCCATCGTTGGCCGCCCACATCGTAAGGGTGTTGAAGAAAACGTAATAGTTCTCAGCAATCTCGTAGTGCAGATAATTACCACCGAAGCTAAAATTGATCGGTCCTTGGAAGTTCGACGCTAGCCGCAATTCCTGACTGAATTGCCAAGAGTGTTCTTCGGACAAATCTTCGCCCACGAGGCGGTTGCTACAGCCCAGCTGAGGATCGCAAAAATAGGCCGTGGGTATAGCGCCGGGTGCATCGCAAGAATTGCCGCCAATGCTCAGCGTTCCATCAAAACACCGATAGTTGCCATCCGGCGTTGTATAGAGGGCGCCATTGGTGCCTGGCTCCTCTTGGGCAAAAATGCCAGGCTGGGTGTTAAACCGATTGAAATCTTCGGCCGACCAGAGAAAATCTTGATTGTAGCCGGTTTGAGAAATGAACGTCAGCGCTGGCGTGACATTCCACTGGGCGTTGAGTTCCAGCGTATCGTTCTTAGCTTTGTATTCGGGATCCAGTGTCGACTCGATCACCCGCAGATTGCGAGATTGGGTCGTGCCAGCGTAGGCATCTCGTTTCCCGCCAGGAAAGGAATTCAGTGGTGTTATCAGCGCGTTACCCATGCCAACGCTGATCAACCCGCCGTAGTAGGGCAACGCAAGAGAGTCCGGAACACCAAAGGCTTCCGGGCTATAAAGCGAATCCGGTTTGCAGATCTGATTGAGGTAGCCATCAGCAACCTCCGCGAAGGCTTGGGTAGATTGGCCAAGAACTTCGTCAGGAGCTGTCGCCCGTGAGCAAAGCTGCTTGCCGGAACGCAACCGATCGTCATTTTCCTGGAAATGCTCCCAGATGAAATCGGCCGTTATTGCGCTGGTCGGCTTCCATCGCAGGCTCAATCGACTCGACCATAAGTCGCGGCCATCGATCTGCTTGCCCGTTATATTATTCAACGAATATCCATCGCGCTTCGTCCATTCGCCTGCCAGACGCAGATCGAGGCGATCGGCGACGATGGGCAGATTGATCATGCCCTCGAAGCGACGATTCTTATAGTTGCCAATATCAGCGGAAAGCATCGCTTCAAATTGGTCAATCGGGCGAGCCGAAGCGAGATTGACGACGCCTGCTGTAGCGTTGCGCCCATAGAGGGTGCCTTGTGGGCCGCGTAGGACTTCGACTTGAGCGACGTCGTAGAATTCCTGTTCGAAGAAATGATTGTGGATGAACGGAATATCGTTGAATGCGACCGCGACCCCGGGGTCGGTGGTGACAGATATTGCTTGCGTGCCAATACCGCGGATCTGAATGTTATAGCCAGTGAAATTTGTTTTGGAAAAAGTTAGATTTGGCACCTGCTTGACGAGGTCTGGTCCCCCAGCGGTCTGAGTGGCTGTCAGCTGTTCTTGGCTGAGCGCGGTGATTGCGATAGGTATGGATTGCACATCTGCGCCACCCAATTTCGATGAGGTAACCGTCACCGTCTCGACGGAAGCACGCGGCGGCGCAGCTTGGGCTAAAACGAAGTTTGACCCAAGATTGTCACGGACGCCGACTTCGCTGGTACTAAGAGACGAGCGGTCTCGCACGATAGCGATTGCTCCTGACGGACGGCGTTGCATGGCAAAACCGGTGTCAGAAAGCAGCCGCCATAATGCTTCGTCGGACGAGAGATTGCCCTTGACGCCGTGACTTTGAACGCCCTTAACAGCATCGTACGACATAACGAGCTGAACACCGGTCTGCGCCGAGAAGGCGGTGAGCGCCGTATTGAGTTCGCCGCTCGGAATGTTGAAATCCGCCGCATGAGCGCAAACGCAAAGCGCCGTTGTAGCGGCCCCGCCCGCCAGTATCGTTTTCAGAGATTTAATTGGTGACATAGCTTCCCCCTCCTGGCACGCTTTATTTTGAAATCACAATCTCAGTGCGTTGGTCTTCGACTTTCAGGCCCAAAACGATTTGTGTGGCGTCGATAAACGCGCGCGCGTTGTTGGCAGCAAACGTTCCGTTGATCTTCAATCGCCCGACCCCCGGGTCAGCGATTACGAGGCGCACGGCGTTGTAACGGTTGAACTGGGCCGCGGCGTCAGCGAGCGTCGTGCCATAGAAGATAAGATTGCCCTGGCGCCAACCGAGTTCAGCGGCGATTTCATTTGCTGGCCGGGACCGGCGAACCACTTTGGTCGCCGTGGCGATCACCTCATCGCCGGGCTTCAATTCGATGGGCTGCAGGGATTGATCGGTCGGCGTATCAAAGCGCGCCCGGCCCTCAACGAGTGCCACCGACAATTGCTTGGGTTCGCGGCGCACCACGAAGGCGGTACCCACATCGATGATGCGGCGATTTCCAGCGATCACGACGAAGGGATGCGCCGCATCGTGCGTGATGCGGAAATAGGCTTCGCCTTTTTCCAAGTAGACGGTGCGTGTCGAACCACCAGCCGCGAGACGCAAGGTTGTGTCGGTATTCAACTCCACGAGCGAACCGTCAGCCAAGGTGACGCGCTGGTGCCCGCCAATGCCAGTCGCGAACACTTTTCCGCGGCTGGGAAGCAGATATTTTGTGCCCGCCGTGGCCAGCAACGCCGCCGCGGCCGAGACTGCGGCGAGACGCACGATATTTCTGCGTCGTGGGAACGACGACGCGGGCAGCCTCATGGGGCTGCGCAAGGCAGCCAGTCTGTCGGTTTGTTTCCAGGCGGCATCAAGCCGAAGATAGGCGAGCAAATGGGCAGTCGATTGCGACTGCCATGCTCTGAGTGCGCGGCCGTCATCCTCGGACCATACATCAGCCATTCGCTGCTTAAGAATCCAATCCGCAGCCTCGACGCGAACATTCTCTGAAGTGGGACGGGTTGGATCTTGATCCTCGCTCATGGGATGGGCCGTCCGGATTTCGAGTTGCCATAAAGAAGGTCGGCCAAAGCACGCATGCCGGCATTCAAATGCGAGGTGACCGTCTTTTCCGCGATGCCCATGCGGACCGCGATTTCCTGGCGCGAAAGCCCGTGAACTTGAAACAGGATCACTGCCTCCCGCGCCCGCGGCGGAAGAAGGTCAAGCGCGGCTTGTACGCGACGCAATTCTTCGCGTGCCATCGTGTGTTCATCCGGACCTGGCGCATCGGCTGCAATGCCCAATGCTTCTAAATCTTCGACGGCCTGGAGCGGGATCACCTGTTCGCGCCGTAGCCGGTCTACTAGAAGATTGTGTGCCGTGGCGAAGACAAACGCGCGCGTGGAAGACGGGACGGCCTTTCGCGCGGCATCGAAAACGCGGACATAGACGTCCTGCAGCAGATCGGAGATATCGGCCTGGTTGCGCCAATTGTGCCGCAAAAAATTTGTCAGGGCCGCTTCCAAGGGCAGAACCTCTCGCACAAACCATGCGTGCAAACCCTCTTCGCATGCGGTCATGGCCTGACTGCGCGCGCCGGTATTGTCACGATCGGCTTCCGATATATCCGTCATCCCCCGCCGGGCCTCCGCCGTTTTGGGGTTAGAACTCGGGCTTACAGAGGTTAAGACGAAGTGGGACCGTTCTGGGATTAGCCGAATCTACTCTTTCAAAGAATTTTTGTCGGATGCCGCCGCCGTGTTGCCGACATAAAATTGCGTCTGACGCGACCGCCGCCAAAAACTGGGTGATAAGTTAATGGGCTGCTGATAATTCGACGGCCCAATGAAAATGCCGTTGGACTATCTTAGCTACTCGACCGAAGCCGGCCGCGAAAGTGTTCAAAATCTTGACGCCGGCAATGTTTGGCGAGGGACGAGCACCCAACGTCGCAATTGGCTGTTGCCCGTCCGCGAGCCGCGCCACGACATTCATGTGGGGCGGCAGAGTATCCCCCGCCGCCCCTTGGTCCGCCTTTTGGAGTCGGCTTACCAATTTTTGGTGATACGAATTCCGAATAAGCGCGGGTCGGTCACGAACACGTTTGTGGTCAGCGCCGTGTCGTCCGAGTTCAAGAATGCGCCTGTTATTGCCGTCGTATCCACCACGTTTTTAGTATACGCCATCGCCTGCCAACCGTCCTGGTTGGTGAATATTAGAGCGAAGTTCAGGTTCGTGTAGCCACGAAGCTTGTCGTATTCGCTATCATTAAAGATTCGCCAATTAGAAGCTGACTGCCAGTAGAAGTCGCCATGTAACGTCCATGCCCAATCGGAAGAAATCGGCATAGTAAAATCTGCCATCAACGACGTTGTGAAGTGGGGCGCGTTGGGCAACTGGTTGCCCCCGATATTCTTGGTGAACCCTTGCCCCCCGTTCGGCGCAGTCGTGGGATCGAATCCCGCATATCCCGGGAGATTAACTGGGTCCGGATTCGGCGTATAAGTTGTTCCAGTCACCGGATGCAAGCCAAAATTATAGGCATGCAGGCAGGCGAGCGAGATTGGTGTGGGTATGCCGTGTCCGTCCTATGCGTCAGAAGCTCGTTGACCACATCAGTGGGCAAGATGCAATTTGACGTCTGGGTAATCTGAGGCTTGACGACCATCCAACCGGCATGACCTGCAGTGCGATCCATCAAATCGATCGCCGATTGGCCGTGGTCAAAGGTTGCGTTCTCATGGCCGCCGTTGAAGCCCAGCTTGAGCCCTGGAAGAGGCGACCAGGAAGACTGAATTTCCACTCCCATCACCGAGGCATCGAAGTTGAGATTGACGGCCGTACGGTCGACGATCTGCGAAATCGATAGTTCTTGTATTTGTAGTAAAACACATCGGCGTCAAGGATAATATCGTCATCCCCCACGGTGTACTTCGTTCCAAGTTCGAAGGCATCATTAAACTCTGGCTTGAACGTAACCGGATGCGTGAGGTTGCGGGGAGATGCAAAGTTGTATTGGTCATAATAGATATTCGTGACGCCCGGCGGATTTGCACCGCCCCCTTTGTAGCCATGTGCATAAGATGCATAGACTAGCGAGTTGTGGCGCCCGATCGAAAGTGCCTCTGATCGACCACAACCTCAATTCGTGCGCATGAAAGCTAAGCCGTACGCGACGGGTATCCTTTCAATTATACAATTGCGAGCGCGATCGACGGTTGCGAACTACGGCTGGGGCGTGCTTCGCCTGCAGTGAGGGCGCGAGCTAGACCATTTGCCAATCTGGTCCAATGGTGGGCCTGGTTCGGTTTCTAGAAAGGCGGAAGCACCAGTCGGGCAGAGCAGCGGAGCGGCTAAACTCTTGGCCGCTCCGCAGGGATCCTTTTGGCAACGCAAGCGCTCTGGCTAGCCGCCCAATCCCAAGCTCAGGTTCAAATAAGGACCATAATAGCCACGGCTGTATGTCTTCGCAGCGTCTTGGCCGCCATCTATTGCCCCGAAGAATTCATCGGCGCGATAGCCGAGACTTATCTTGGCATTGTTGTAACGCATTGACGCGCCAATGTAGCCGCCAATGTTGGGCACTGCGACAGAACGCGACCGAACAATGGGCGCCGGCTGGGTTGTGATGGTTTCGGCACAGATCACGTTGAAGTAGCTGCCTTGCCCTTGGCAGAATCTGTCCGACAGAGTGCGCGTCAGATTAACATGCTGCTCGCCGAACAAAACTGCCGCGTTCATTCCCCAATCGATCGTGACCTGCCCGTTCTCGACTGCTCCATACACAGGCTCTCGTGCATCCCAGGTTATTTCCGGGCCGACGCCATTGAAGCTTCTCTTCTCGTCTGTCCGAGCATCGAACACATCATGTGTAAATGATATCCTGCCCGGAGGAATGAATATGCCGGAGAAGTTCGGGTTTGTATTGAGATCAGCGTTCTCGGTTGTCATGAGTTGCACTGCGCGTATGCCTGCGCCGATAGTGTCGCTCTCGCCCGATCCAAATATTCCCAATCCAACATCTCTGCCCAGCGTGAAATCCAGCATTGTGTGTTGCTCGCTTGCGCTAGAGCTCGCATCAACAAGTTTGGCTACCGTGGCTGGTCGGGTAATTTGGCAGAGATGCACAACTGAGCACAAAAATCCTGAAATATGGATCGGAATTTGTGATATCGGCAATTCATCGTGCAATTTCGTATGCGTGGGCGAGCGACCGTAACGGATTCCAGCCTTCAGAACCCAATCAGAGTCCTGAGGCTGGATACTGACTTTGCCTTCCCAGTGGAAGCCAGCCCTCGGCGCTTTTTCGACGGCCACCGGATCAGGAAGGTCACCAGGGATGAGAGATACAAAATTGGGCACGTATTTATCCCAATTGTCCTGAAATTGTGCGAAGTTTCCCCCGAGCGTTATCCAGGCTGTTGGACGTTTTCCGGCAAGGTCGCCAAACAGATCAAAATTCGAATCCCCACCATCGAAATGTTTGGTGACGCGCACGCCAAAGAGACGTGGATCGGTCAGGAAGATGTTGGTCGTCAATCCTGTATCATCGCTGTTCAGGAAAGTGCCTGTGATGGCGGTCACGTCAAGGAGATTCTTGACGTACCCCATAATCTGCCAGCCGGATGTATCGTTCAGGATAAGGGCCAGGTTAATGGTCGAATAGCCGTTGATCTTGTCGTTGACCGCGTTAAAGACGCGGGCCCAGGAATGTGACTGCCAATAGTAATCGCTGTGAAAAGTGGCGGCCCAATCTGTCGATAGGGGCACCGTGTAATCGGCTGTCAGGGAGACCGTGTAGTGCGGCGCGTTGGGCAATTCATTGCCACTCAGGTTTTTGTAAAAGCCAGCGCCATTGTTGGGCGTGGGGCCGTAATCGATTCCATTATAGGTGTTCTGACCGGTATACGGATCGCCAGCAGTTCCCGCCAGCGGATCGAACCCCGGATAGCCGGTGAGCGTGTTGCCCGACCTGTCCGTTGTCGGAGCGGCGGAATAAGTTGTCCAGGTCAACGGATCTGCGCCGAGGCTATAAGCTTGTTCGCACGAAAGGGTAAGGCTGTCTTCCTGCTTCACAACTTGCGCAACGACGTAGGCGGGCAGCACGCAGTTTGAAGCTTGGGTCGCGAACGGTTTGACCACCAGCCAGTTGGAGTTCCCCGCCGTGCGGTCTGCCAAATCGATCGCTTTGGATCCATTGGCAAGTCTGGTGTCTTCATATCCGCCGGCAAAGGCAAATTTCAGCCCGGGCACGGGCTCCCAAGTCGCCTGCACTTCTGCCCCTTTGACCGTGGCATCGAAGTTCAGGTTGATCGCAGAACGGTCCACGATCTGTGAGATCTGATAGCCTTTGTAGTCGTAATAGAAGACATTCCCATTAAAGGTCAGGCCGCCATTGAGAGCGGTGTTTTTGGTGCCGAATTCGAAGGCATCGTTGAATTCAGGCGCAAAGGTCTGAGGATGCGTCGGATTGGTGATATCTCCCGGCGCATAGGTCAGCAGAACCGCGCCTGGCGGATTGGCACCGCCAGCCTTGTAGCCATGCGCATAAGAGGCATAGATCATTGTTTGGTCGGTGAAGTCGAGATGCGGTGTCCAATTGACGACCGCGCGACCGGTAAACTCTTTCCATTCCTGATCGACGACACCAGTTATCGGATATCCGAATCCTCGCGTCAGTAGTTCGCTCGGAATCTCGACAAAATGCTTTTGGTCATCGGTCCAACGTAGTCCGCCAGTGAATTTGAGGTCTGGCGTGATGTTGTAATAGGCCTCTCCAAATGCGGCGTAGGAATTCAAATTGTAAGGATTCTGACTCAAAAAGTAGTTGTGACCTTGGTTGTCCAGTTTGGTCAGGGGATTGGGATCAATATAGCCTGGGCAATCTTCAGCGCTGGTTGGGACCAGCGGATTGGCGAGCATGTGGCCGCCCGGCACACATTGAGCATTGTACGAGACGAACGGAACCCACGGGTCACGGCGGCCAAACAGTCCGTCATTGGCTGCCCACATCGTCACGGTGTTGAAGAAAACGTAGTAGTTTTCCTCTGTCTCATAGTGCAGAAAATTTCCGCCCGCACTGAAGTTGAACGGACCACTGAAATTCGAGCTCAGACGCATCTCTTCGCTGAACTGCCACGAATGTTCCTCGGACAAGTCTTCGCCCACGAGCCTATTGCTGCAACCCAATTGCGGATCGCAGAAATAACCAGTCGGTGTGCCATCGCGACTGGGCGAAGTTGGACCGCTATCGTGGCCGGCTGCGATACAGCCTTCGCCAACCGCCAGATATCCGTCATCACAGCGGAAGTTGCCATCTGGCGTAAGGATGAGAGGCGGGCCAGATGTCTGATTGACGTAATTAAAGATTCCTGGCTGGGTGTTGAACCGGTTGATATCTTCAGTCGACCAGAGGAAGTCGGCGTTATAGCCCGTTGCCGAGTTGACGGTGAGAGAAGGCGTCATGCGCCACTCCGCGTTCAACTCAAGCGTATCATTCTTGGCTGTATAAGCCGGGTTCAACGTGGATTCGACGTCACGCAAATCCGTTGATTGTGTGGAGCTGGCGTAAGCATCGCGAAGGTTTCCGGGAAATCCGAGCGGGTTGATAATTCCGATGCCAAAGCCGGCGCTTAGGAACCCTCCATAATAGGGCAAGGCAAGAGAGTCGGGAACACCAAATGCATCAGTGTTATACATGGAGGTGGGTAAGCAACCTTGGCTTAACGATGCCTCGCCGGTAACACCCGCAGTCGAGACGCCCAACACCGAGGTTGGTCCGGTATCACGCTTGCAAAGTTGTTTTGAACTGCGTAGCCGATCATCATTCTCGTAAAAGTGCTCCCAGACGAAGTCGGCCGTAATGTTCTCGGTGGGCTTCCACCGTAGGGACGCTCGACCGGACCACAGATCGCGCCCGTCGATGGGAGAATCTGTCAGCGTGTTGAAGCTGTAGCCATCGCGCTTGGTCCATTCGCCGGCTAAGCGCAGGTCAACCTTGTCGCCAACGATGGGCAGGTTGAGCATCGCCTCGAAGCGGCGGTTCTTGTAGTTGCCGATATCGGCAGAGGCCATGGCCTCGAATTGATCGGTCGGTTTGGCGGAGGTGACGTTGACCACGCCGGCGGTGGCATTGCGGCCGTAGAGCGTGCCTTGGGGGCCGCGCAACACTTCGACCTGGCTGACGTCGTAGAATTCTTGTTCGAAGAAGTGATTTCTAATGAACGGCGTGTCGTTAAACGCCACCGCCACGGCCGGATCGGTGGTCACCGAGATCGCTTGCGTGCCAATGCCGCGGATCTGGATCGAATAGCCGGTGAAATTGGTTTTGGTGAACGTGAGGTTGGGAACCTCTTTGATGAGGTCAGGACCGCCGGCGACTTGGCGAGACGACAGCTCTTCTTGGCTGAGCGCGGTGATCGCAATGGGAATTGATTGCACATCGGCGCCGCCCAGTTTTGACGACGTGACGGTAACCGTTTCCACGGAAGTCCGTGGCGTTGGAGAAGCTTGCGCCAATTGAATGGAAGGCACTTGTTCAATGGCATTGAGTTTCGCGCGATCGATGCCAATTGCGCCAGACGCGTCACGGCGCATGACGAAACCCGAGCCCGTCAGAATGCGTGACAGTGCTTCATCCGGGGGCACATTCGCATTGACCCCACGCGTCCTAGCGCCGTGCAAAGCGCTACTCACATATATAAGGGAGCTTCCGGTTTGTGCGGCATAGGCATCCAAAGCGGATTTCAGATCCCCGGCCGGAATCGAAAATTGCTCCGCCTGAGCAGTCGAGCTGAATGCAAGCGCGGCAATGGCTGTCGTAATCTTCAAATAGGATTTCATAATGCCCCCTCAAGTTTTAGCGCTTGACGACAATCTGATCGCCTCGATTTTCGACATGCAGTCCCAAAAGCCCCTGGGCTACGCGCGCAAAGCCATACACATTCGCTGTCGCAAATGTTCCCCCGATACCGACTTTGGCCGCGACGGGATCGCTGACGATGATTTTGATGCGGTTATAGCGATTGAACTCCGCCGCTACTTCTGACAGCGGAGTCTCGTCGAATACCAGGACGCCCTGGCGCCAACTCGTTTCCCGTGCTGTCTCCGCGTGTGGCTTTTTGGTGAGCGAGATGCCCTCGGCCGACGCGATGATCGCATCTCCGCTACGCAGGACAAGAGATTTTCTCGCCCCATTGTCATTGGCATCAAAGCGAGCAGCACCTTGTAGCATCGTGATGCTTAGCTGGTCGGGTTCACGACGTACGACAAATTTGGTCCCAATGTCGGTGACTCGGTCTTGGCCGACCGATACCGTGAACGGATGCGCTGCATTATGGACGACATCAAAATAGGCCTCACCTCGTTCTAAGCGAACGTGCCGGCGGTCTTGATCATCAGCGATCTGCACCATCGTATCGGTGTTGAGTTCGATACGCGTGCCGTCGCGGAGCGTCAGGGTTTCGCGCTCTCCGAGCTTGGTGGAATAGGTGCTGAATTTCGGGAGAGAGGCGTAATAGCTTGCGCCAGTGCCGACCGCGATCGCCAAGCCCAATGCAGCAGCGACCTTTCCGGTCGAGGTCGGTACAAGCCTTGCCCGCCAACCCGGCCGAGCGGGCCGCAGTGCAGCCAGGCGCTCAGCGCGTTTCCAGCCCGCTTCCAGCCTGAGGTAAGCGATGCGATGGGCGGATGAAGATGAAATCCACGCTTGGAACTCGGTCTGATCACTATCTGTCCAATGCACGCAGTCGCGCCGTTCGATGAACTGCGCCGCCTGATGCTCGATGGACGTACCGGGCGCATTTTCCTGCAGGAAAGTCGGTCTACTCATCTTTCTCTCCGCAGGTCGGTCGGAGCGCCATAGATCTCCTCGGTAAGAGCGCAGATGCCGTCTTGCAGATATTTGGCGGCGGAGGATTCTGTCACGCCCATACGCTCCGCAATTTGCTTACGCGACAGACCTTCGACACGCTGCAACATGACGGCCGTACGCCAACGCGGTGGCAGCTTCTCCAGAGCAATCTGGAGCAGCCGCAGTTCGTCTCGGGCTTGCACAATACGGTCGGGCGTGGGCGCCTCGCTTGCAGCTTCTAGCGCCTCAAGGTCCGAGACGGCCTCGATGGGCACGACCTGGGCATGACGTACGCGATTGATAAGAAGGTTGCGCGCCGTCGCAAACAGAAATTGCTTGGGCCGTTGCGGCAATTCCTTCTTGGCGGCCTCGTAGATTCGCACGTAGACCTCCTGCCGGAGATCGGCAATCTCGCTTGGATTTCGCCAATTGTGGTGCAGGTACTGCATCAGTGAGGCCTCAAGCGGCAGAATCTCACGGACGAACCAAGCGTCAGCCTCGGTCTCAAGCGGGTCCACGCCGGGCAAGCACCGGTTTTGAGCTTCGCTTTTGGTGTCGGGTCTTTCGACCATTCCCCGCCATCCGGATCGCCCATGCCAATAGGGCGCTCACCTATTCCGACACTCTAGACGCCGAAATGGAGACGGTGGCAGGCAAGAATTTTCCCGCGGCCGTTCTAATTGACCGAAGAGCGCGCTTAAACAGGGCCGAGGTGCGTCAATAGCAATATTATTTCGCAAGACTCGCGCTAATGCGGGGCACCAAAAAGACAGGTGCCAAGGCTGTGGAAGCGCGGCGCGGATCGAGTCCCGTGATTGCGTATAGAGTAAAGGGTGAGCATGGACGCCGCGAATGGTGGCATTGAAGAAGACGTCAACTTGGCAGCCTAAGCTCACTGTGGCGCGGGGGAATCTGACAATTTTCGCGCGGCATTAGGACATAGATAAAAAGGCATGACACCGCCAAAAATGTTGAGCGTAGGCGCATGGTCTTGATGTCTTCGATCACAACTCCCTTTTGAATAGGTCGTCAGCTCTTCCTAGCCCCCCAGTCCAATACTTAGCGTGGCAAACGGCCCATGATATCCGACATTGATGGAATGATGAGCATCAAGCCCACCGTCCATAGCGCCAAAATAAAAGTCGGCCCGATAGCCGCCACTGATTTTTGCGTTGGGGAAACGATACGAAAGACCGACAAAACCTCCAACGTTGGGCACAGTTACCGAACGGGTGCGTGGCGCGTTTTCAAGGGTATGTGCGGTGGAGTGCGCTTCCGCCGGATAGTACTTCCCTGGATAGGAGTGCCACGGAGCTGTCGCGTAGTAGTGATATCGATCGGTTGCTTCGTGTTGAACCTTCAGCTTTTGTCGACCGAACAACAGCGCGGCGTTGACGCCCCAATCGAAATCGACTTCGCCTGCATTGGTATCTCCCAGCAAATCGGTACGGCTCTTCCAGGAAATGGAAGGTCCTAGTCCATGAAAACTTCCCGAGCGATCAGCGAGTGTTGAAGATTCATGATAGAAGGGCCTGGGCAGATACTTAAAATTTCCGACCAGGTTTGCAGGCATCTGAACAAATTGGCCTTGCGGACGCCCAAAGACCTGCACGTGCGAATAGGCAGTCATCTGCGCATAGTGCACTCCGACGGCGATCGTCGACCTGTCATGGCGACCGAACAGGCCGAGGCCGACATCCTTACCCACCTGAAAGTCGACAATCGTATGGGTTTCCCTTTCCTTGCTCGTGGCATCTTCGTAACCACGCGGCATTTCCAGGGTGCGCACGATGGTCCCCCCAAAGGGATTGGGGTAGGAGAATTCAGTGACGGGAAACCCCTTCTCTTGATGAACGTAACGTTTGCCGTTGGCGCGGCCATATTTGGCATAACCGGAAAAGGTCCAATTCGAACCTTCGGGTTGGAACGAGATTCCGCCTTCCGCGCCGTAGCTCTTTGAGAGAATGTTTTGAATGTGCCCAACCGGCGTGAAGCCAATTTCACTGAGGCTCGAATCCAGCGGGGATATCACAGGCTCGTGAGAGCCAGAAAGTCCCTCGAAATGGTATCCACCTTCGAACCAAACGGTTGGGCGATCTGCGTCTGCAGCGGATGCTTGTTGACCAGCGCAAAAGACTGCCATCAAGGCGGCGGTTGAAACCGAAAAAAGAAGTCTGGGGCGGCAAGAGTGCCTGGTCCCTGTTTGGATGATTTCACTCATTGGTTCCCCCTTACCAGTTTTTCGTGATGCGGACGCCGAACAGGCGCGGATCGGTCAGAAAGACGTTCGTCGTCAAGCCGCTGTCGTCTGAGTTCAAGAAGGTGCCGGTGATAGCTGTGGTGTCGAAGATATTCTTGACATAGCCGACTGCTTGCCAGCCGTTCTGGCTGGTGAGGATCAATGCAACGTTGACATTCTTGTATCCGTGCAATCGATCGTAAGGATTGTCATTGAAGACACGAGCCCAAGAATTGTCTTGCCAATAGAAATCGCCGTGCAACGTCGCGGCCCAGTCGGTGGTAAGCGGTATGGAATATTCTGCCGTGACCGAGGTGGTGAAATGCGGTGCGTTGGGCAGCTCATTGCCAGTCAAATCTTTGTCGAATCCAGCGCCATTGTTGGGGGCCGGGCCAAAGCCGTTGTTGGACGCGGTTGGGCTGACCGGATCAAAGCCCGGATAGGCGTTGGGATCTGGCGGACCGGACGGAGCGACATAAGGCTGCCCCGTTCCGGGATCGAGATGATCAGAATATGCGACACCGCAGTCGTTCGTGATCGCATAGGTTCCAATTTTTAGCTGATAGCCGATCACATAGGTCGGCAGCACGCAGTTCGATGCCTGACTGACAAAGGGCTTCACCACCACCCAGTTTGGATTGCCCGCCGTTCGGTCCATCAGATCAACCGCATGCGAGCCATTTGCCAGACGGGTATTTTCGTAACCCCCTGCGAAGCCGAACTTTAGCCCTGGCGCCGGCTCCCAAGTCGCTTCCAACTCGGCGCCCTTCACCGTTGCATCGAAATTCAGATTGATGGACGTGCGATCCACGATTTCGGAGATTTGGTAGCCCTTGTAGTCGTAATAGAAGACGTCCCCGTTAAGGGTTAGAGCGCCGTCGAGCAACGTGTTCTTGGAGCCCAGCTCATAGGCATTGACAAATTCCGGTTGGAACGTCAGCGGATGAACCGGACCGGCAATATCACCGGGAGCAAAGACCGTGAGGACGGCACCAGGAGGATTGGCTCCGCCAGCCTTATATCCGTGTGCAAAGGTCCCATACATCAGCGTTTGGTCGGTGAAATCGAGCTTAGGCGTCCAATTGGCGGCAAAGCGACCCGTCCACTCCTGCCAGTCCTGATTCACCACTGCCGTGATGGGATATCCATATCCCTGGGTGATCAATTCACTTGGAATATCGACAAAGTGCTTTTGATCATCGGTCCAACGCAGTCCGCCTGTGAGCTTCAGATCGCTTAAGACATTGTAATAGACCTCTCCGAAGCCGGCATAGGAATTCAAGATATAAGGGTTCTGGCTGAGAAAATAATTGTGTCCGGCATTGTCGAGACTCGTGAGCGGATTGGGATCGACCCAACCGAGACAAACAAAACTGCCCGGATTGCCAGGGTTCTGCGGATCAGGATTTGTGTGGTCCGCGATACATTGAGGTGTCGCAGCGGGGTTTCCCACCTGCCAAGTGGGAGCCATAAATTTGGCGGCCCACATCGTAATCGTGTTGAAGAAGACATAATAATTTTCTTCAGTCTCGTAGTGCATGTAATTGCCACCGATGCTGAAGTTCAGGGGTCCTCCGAAATTCGAGGCGAGTCGGAATTCCTGGTTCAGCTGCCAGGATTGTTCGTCGTTCAGATCTTCGGCGACGAGCCGATTGGCACAACCCAGTTGCGGATCGCAGAAAGAACCGGTCGGAACCGCCTGATTTGGGTCGGCGCAATTGTTTCCGCCGATGCTCAAAGTGCCATCGACGCAAGCATAGTTTCCGTCTGGAACCGTAAAGTTGCTATAGAAACTATCTATATTGGCCATATAGGCAAAAATGCCTGGCTGCGTATTGAAGCGATTATAGTCTTCCGTCGACCAGAGAAAATCGTTGTTGTAACCGGTTTCGGACGTGAAGGTCAGCGAGGGCGTGACAGCATATTCGGCGTGGAGTTCGTACACGTCGCTTTTGGCGCGATAAATGGGATTGAGCGTGGACTCGATCACACGCAAATCCATGGACTGCTTCTTGCTGGCATAAGGATCACGGTGCGGACCGGGTATTGCTGTCAAGGGATTGCCGATCGATTGGCCGAAACCCGCACCGATAAGCCCGCCGTAATAGGGCAAAGCCAACGCGTTCGGCACCTCGAAAGCGTCCGGGCTGTACAAAGAGCTGGGGATGCATCCTTGGCTCAGATATTCCTGTCCCAACATCCCGTCGGAGCCTGCCGCTGTGGAATAACCGCCGACGGTCAGCGGACCGTTGTCGCGATGGCAAAGCTGCTTGCTGGAGCGCAGCCGATCGTCGTTTTCCTGGAAATGCTCCCAGACGAAATACGTCTTCAGCTTTTCGTTGGGTGTAAAGCCGATGGTGAGGCGACCGGACCACAAATCGCGTCCATCGATCGGACTGTTCGTCAAGCTGTTGAAAGAGTAGCCGTCGCGCTTAGTCCATTCCCCCGCAACGCGCAAATCCAGCCTATCGTCGACAATCGGGAGATTGAGCATCCCTTCAAAGCGGCGGTTCTTGTAATTGCCAATGTCCGCAGAGGCCATGGCTTCAAATTGATCGGTTGGTTTGGCCGAAATTATGTTGATGACACCCGCTGTAGCATTGCGGCCGTAGAGCGTCCCTTGAGGCCCACGCAAAACTTCCGCCTGCCCAACGTCGTAAAATTCCTGCTCGAAGAAGTGATTGCGAATAAAAGGCATGTCATTGAAGGCGACCGCCACAGCGGGATCGGTGGTAACAGAAATGGCTTGCGTGCCGATGCCGCGGATCTGGATGCTATATCCGCTGAAATTGGTCTTCGTGAATGTGAGGTTTGGAACCTCCTTCACGAGATCCGGGCCACCCGCGACTTGACGTGCGGTCAATTCTTCTTGGCTGAGCGCCGTGATGGCGATCGGAATACTCTGCACATCGGCGCCACCCAGTTTCGAAGAAGTCACCGTAACAGTCTCAACTGTCGACCGAGGAGGCACCGTCGCCTGTGCGATCTGCAGCGGCGGTAGGTCGCTGGACTGCATCTCGTCTCGCACAATCGTAATTCCCGCCGCATGCCTGCGAGCGACAAATCCGGTTCCCGAAAGGATGCGGGAGAGAGCGCCGTCACGGGAAAAGTCGCCCTTTACGCCGTCGCTACGTATACGACTCGAAACATCGCCTCCGAAGAGAACTGAAACGCCCGTTTGTTTGGCGTAGGAATTGAGCGCCGATTTCAAGTCGCCCGCGGGGATATTGAAATCCTCTGCCAGGGCGGCGCACGTCAACGCTCCAGTGCCGATAAAGGCCGCAACGGAGCACTTTAAAAGAGCTTTGAGTGGCATTTTATCCCCCCAGTTTAAAGACAAGCGATCACCGCAATATTTCGATTGAATCTTCGTGTTTTTTTGCATGAAGGCCGTATACATCGCGCGCGGCATCTACGACGATCTGGAAATTGTCTGCAGGAAACGTTCCGGAAATCGTCAGACGCGACAGCGCCGGATCCGCAACGACCAGTTTGGTGCGATTGTAACGGTTGACCTCGGCGACGGCTTCGCCAAGCGGCGTGCTGTCGAACACGATTACCCCGCGGCGCCAACCGAGTTGATTGGCAATCGATTGTTTTGACTGCCTTTGCAGCGAGATTCGATTCGCCGTCGCAATCGCGACGTCACCGGGTAACAACATTTCGGAGCGAGCAGATGAGCCAGTTGCAAATATGTCGAGTCTCGCCTTGCCCTCTATCAAAGCAACTTCGACTTTGCCGGCATCCTCGCGGACCGAAAATTTCGTTCCGATATCGGTAATGCGATGTCCCGAGGCCACGACCGTGAACAGCCGTTTGGCATCATGGGAGACGTCGAAATACGCCTCTCCCCTATCAAGAAACACCTCGCGGCGATTTTGACTCAGCCGGACGCGCACCGCTGAATTGGTATTCAGCTCAATATGTGATCCATCCGCCAAACTGATGATTTCGCGGTTACCGACATCCGTTGAATATGAAAGAGCGCGGGAACGCTCCGAGCCAAGGAAAATGCCTCCCCCAATCAACAACATGGCCCCAAGGGCCGCTGCATACTTCGCGTTGCGCCAGGCGCTCGGGCTGCCAACGCGCACGGCCTTGTCCAACATTGGTCGGCGGAGCGCAGCCAACCGCTCTGTACGTTGCCAAGTCGATTCGAGCCGAACGTAAGCAACGCGATGGGCAAGCGATTGTGCTTTCCACGCTTCGAATTCGCCCGCGTCCTCGGCGCTCATCGAGCCGAGCGCCGAACGCTCCAGCCACTGGCCCGCAGCCTCTTCGATTTCCTCGTTGCGAGAGTGAGTCTCGGACTGACCGCGATTGCTCACAGCATCCTCCCCAGATTCTGCGGATCGCTGTAAAGAAGGCCGGCGAGGCGGCGCATGCCTTTGATGAAATGTTCGGTCACCGTGTCCTCCGCAACACCCATCCGAGCGGCAATCTCTTTGCGCGAAAGACCTTCGACCCGCCGTAGGATCACCACTTCCCTGCAACGCGGCGGCAAACTGTCCAATGCGGACTGAACGCGCCTTAGCTCATCTCTCGCCTGGACAGTCCGGTCAGGTCCCGGTGCATCTATGGCCGTGTTCAGTGCGTCGATATCGGTGACGACCCCGAACGGCACCACCTGCTCGTCACGTACCCGGTTGATTAAGAGATTGCGGGCGGTCGTAAATACGAATTGCCGGGGATGCGCGGGTATTTCCTTAAGCGCCGCCGCAAACACGCGCTCATAAATGTCCTGGCGCAAATCGGCTATGTCGCTTTGATTGCGCCAGTTGTGCCTGAGAAACTGCATAAGTGCCGGTTCCAGCGGAAGCACGACACGGACGAACCAAGACTCTACCGAAGACGCGTCTTCAGAAACGCGGGGCATATGCCGTTCAGCGTCTCCACAGCCGATTTTCGGTGTGTCAGCCATCCCTGTTGCGCGCCCAGCCTTGAGAGCGGTTGAAGCCTACATCTGCTTAGACACGGCTGAATCAAAAATCGGGGGTCGGGGGTGGAAAATAGGTCGGACAAGAATCTTGCCGGATCCCGCCGGGTGACCTCGCTCAGGAAGCATTTCGCTCCCTCGTCGAGGGATCCACTCGTTGTTTCTAGAAAAAGAGCGGCAGTCGCCTCCGCCGCCCGATGGGACCATTTGGGCTGGCCTACCAGCTCTTGGCGATGCGAATGCCGAACGGGCGTGGATCGGTGACAAAGACGTCGGTGGTGAGCGCCGTATCATCTGAAATCAAAAACGGCCCCGTGATCGCAGTGGCGTCCCGCAGGTTCTTGACATACGCCATAGCTTGCCAACCGTCTTGATTGGAAAGGATCAAGGCCAGATTGGTGTTGGTGTACCCATGCAGCTCATCATAGGGCCGATCGTTAAATAGCGGCGCGAACGTATCGCTTTGCCAATAGAAGACGCCCCGCAGCGTTCCAACCCAATTCTTGCTGAGAGGCATCGAATATTGTGCCCCAAGCGATACCGTGAAATGCGGCGCATTGGGCAATTGGTTGCCGGAAAGATCCTTCGCAAAGCCTTCGCTATTGTTGGGCGCTGGACCATAATCAACGCCGTTATATGTGTTCTGTCCTGTATAAGGATCACCGGGCGTGCCAGCGAGCGGATCAAAGCCAGGATAACCGTCCGTGATCGGGCTGCCCAGGCGGATCGCTCCGCCGCCCTCAGGAGGGAGATTTGCTGAACAGCTCCTATCCACCCAGACCGATGCTGACGTTTAGATAAGGCCCGTAAAAACCGCGATTGTATTTTTTCGCAGTGTCCTGGCCGCCATCCATCGCGCCGAAGAACTCATCCACGCGATAGCCAGCGCTGATTTTCGCGTTTTGGTAACGCGCCGACATTCCAATATAGCCACCAAGATCGGGGACGACGACACGCTTGGTGCGCTTAATGTCGGTGCTGGTGTTGTAGATGGCGGTGCATGTAATGGCATTGAATCCGTTGAAGCCGGGACATTTCTTTTCAGAAGCCGTACGGTGGATTTCTGCTCGCTGCCGGCCAAATAGTACGGCAGCGTTCAGGCCCCAATCGAAGGTAAATCCGCCATCGTCCTCGGTACCAAAGACCGGCAGGTTTGCCTCCCATGTGATTTCGGGGCCGAGTCCATGGAAGCTACGCTTCTCCTGCGTTGTTGCGTCGTAGACCTCACCATATTTTTGCCCACCAAACACATTTGGGATCAGAGGCGAGGGAAAATTGTAATGCGGATCGGAATTGAGTTCCGAGCGTGTGCTGGTATCGAACTGTGCGATCCGCACGCCGCCAGAGACGGTACCTAGCCCAACATCTTTTCCAAGCGTGAAATCCAGCATGGCGTGACGCTCGCTCGCTGTGGATTGCGCGTCGACGAATTCCGGATCCAAGGCCTTACAATCTGCAGAGTGGTAAGGAATTGCCTCTACGACCGTGCAATTTGTAATTGTTTGAAAATGAAAGAGATGGGCGATGAAGGGGGGAAGTTCGACTTGCTGCACTGTATGCGGCGCCAGGCTTTTGTGCAGCTGCTGAGAGCGCGTCGAGCGGCCATAGCGGATTCTGCTTTCAAAACCCAATCGGAGTCCTCCGGCTGTATCTTGATGCTGCCCTCCCAGTCGAAAGCAGCTCCGGGCCCCTTCTCCGTTATGGTGGGATTGGGAAGACCGTCCGGCATCATTGAGGCAAAGGCCGGGTCGAATTTTTGCCAATCATCCTGGAGTTGCGCAAAATTTCCACCGAGCGTGATCCACGTCGTGGGCTTCTTTCCTGCGAGGCTATTAAAAATATCGAAGCTCGAGTCTCCGCCATCAAAATGTTTGGTGACGCGTACCCCAAAAAGCCGCGGATCGGTGAGGAAGATATTGGTGGTCAATCCAGTATCATCACTGTTCAGGAAGGTGCCGGTGATGGCTGTGACATCCAAAAGATTCTTCACATAGCCCATAACCTGCCAACCCGACGTATCGCTCAGTATGAGAGCCAAGTTGACGGTGGAATAGCCGTTGATCTTGTCATTGACCGCGTTGAACACGCGGGCCCAGGAATGCGATTGCCAATAGTAGTCGCTGTGCAATGTGGCGGCCCAATCCGGTGATAGCGGAACGGTGTAATCGGCCGTCAGCGACACGGTATAATGTGGTGCGTTCGGCAATTCCTTGCCGCTCAAATTCTTGTAAAAACCCGTGCCGTTGTTTGGCGCCGCGCCATAGTCGATCCCATTATAGGTATTCTGGCCGGTATAGGGATCGTTCGCGGTTCCCGCCAGCGGATCGAAGCCCGGATAATTGGTTACCGCGCTTCCATTGACGTCCACCGTTGGGCTGGCGGTATAGCTCGCCCGCGTGACAGGATCCAAATGCTCACTATAAGCATTCGTGCACGCTCCGTTTAGGAACTGGCTATATTGGGAGCCATAGGTTGCGTCGAGCATATAGGCCACGACATAGGCCGGAAGAACGCAATTCGAAGACTGGGTCACGAATGGCTTGACGACCAGCCAATTGGAATTGCCGGCCGTGCGATCCATCAGATCGATGGCTTTTTGGCCGTTCGCAATTCTGGCATCTTCATAGCCGCCGGCGAATCCGAGTTTCAGACCCGGCACCGGCGACCAGGTGGCTTGTAGCTCCGCACCCTTGACCGTGGCATCAAAGTTCAGATTGACCGCCGTGCGATCGACGATCTGCGAAATCTGATAGCCCTTGTAATCGTAGTAAAAGACATTCCCGTTAAGCGTAAGTTCTCCGTCCAGCGCCGTATTTTTTGTGCCCAATTCGAACGCGTCGTTGAATTCCGGCTTGAATGTCGCGGGATGGGTCGGGTTGCTGATATCGCTCGAGTTAAATGTCAGCAGCACGGCGCCGGGCGGATTGGCGCCGCCAGCCTTGTAGCCATGCGCATACGAGGCATAGAACATGCTCTGGTCCGTAAAGTCGAACTTGGGAGACCAGTTGAGGACGGCGCGACCCGTCCATTCCCTCCATTCCTGATCGACAACGCCCGTCGAAGGGTAGCCATATCCCACCGTCAGAAGTTCGCTCGGGATTTCCACGAAATGCTTCTGATCATCCGTCCAGCGTAGCCCCGCCGTCAATTTCACTTCGTCGGTGAGGTTGTAATAGGTCTCACCGAACAGCGCATAGGAATTCAGCGTGTAGGGGTTCTGACTCAGGAAGTAGTTGTGGCCGGCATTGTCGAGCTGCGAGATTGGATGCGGGTCGATGTAGCCCAAACAATCCTCAGCATTCGTCGGAATATTCGGATTCGCATATTGATGGCCATAAGGAACACATTGTTCGTTAAAGGATTGAAACGGTACCCACGGATCGCGCCGCGCATTGAGCCCGTCCACAGCCGCGAACATCGTGATCGTATTGAATAAAACATAGTAGTTTTCTTCCGTTTCATAGTGCAGATAGTTGCCGCCCGCACTGAAATTGAACGGCCCCTCGAAATTTGAAGTCAGCCGCAATTCCTGACTGAATTGCCAGGAATGTTCTTCCGACAGATCTTCGCCGACAAGCCGGTTGCTGCATCCCAATTGCGGATCGCAGAAATAGGCAGTCGGCGTGCCGTCGCGAGTGGTGGATTGGACACCTCCGTCATGGCCGGCGGCGATGCAGCCTTCGCCGACAGCGAGATAGCCGTCATCGCATCGATAGTTGCCGTCTGCTCCACTGGTCAGCGGCACAGCGCCACCGTTGAATACCGACGGATCGTTGTCGTCCGCAAAAACGCCGGGCTGCGTGTTGAAGCGGTTGAAATCTTCCGTGGACCACAAAAAATCGTTATTGTAGCCCGTTGCCGAGTTGACCGTTAGAGAGGGAGCGATCCGCCACTCCGCATTGAGCTCCAGCGTGTCATTCTTGGCCCGATATTGCGGCTCCAAAGCCGATTCGATATCGCGCAAATTGTGCGATTGCGTGGTGCTGGCATAGGCATCGCGCTTATCATGAAACTCGACGAGCGGGTTGAAAAGAGCTCCATTGCCGCCCGCGCTGATGAACCCGCCGTAATAGGGCAGCGCAAGAGAGTTGGGGACCCCGAAAGCTTCCGCGCTGTAGAGAGAAACGGGCTCACATATCTGGTTTACGTAGGCTGTTGCATAGTCAAAATTACCTGCCGTCGAAACTCCCAAAATACTTGTTGGCGGTTCGGCACGCTTGCAAAGCTGCTTTGCACTGCGCAGCCGATCGTCATTTTCCGAGAAATGCTCCCAAACGAAATCGGCCGTAATGTTTTCGGTCGGCTTCCAGCGCAGGGAGGCGCGACTGGACCAGAGATCGCGGCCGTCGATGGGTGAATTCGTCAGCGTGTTGAGGCTGTAGCCATCGCGCTTGGTCCACTCACCGGCGAGGCGCAAATCGACCTTGTCGCCGACGATGGGGAGATTGAGCATCGCTTCGAAACGACGGTTCTTGTAGTTGCCGATATCGGCGGAGGCCATTGCTTCAAACCGATCGGTTGGCTTCGCTGAGGTGACGTTGACCACCCCTGCGGTGGCATTTCGGCCGTAGAGGGTGCCTTGCGGGCCGCGTAGCACTTCAACCTGGGCGACGTCGTAGAATTCCTGTTCGAAGAAGTGGTTGCGGATGAACGGCGTGTCGTTGAAAGCGACAGCGACCGCCGGATCGGTGGTGACCGAGATGGCTTGGGTTCCGATGCCGCGGATCTGAATCGAGTAACCGGTGAAATTGGTCTTGGTGAAGGTGAGGTTGGGGACCTCTTTGATCAGGTCCGGGCCACCGGAGACCTGGCGCGAAGTCAGTTCTTCCTGGCTCAGGGCAGTGATCGCAATTGGGATGGACTGCACATCGGCGCCGCCCAGTTTGGAGGAGGTGACCGTGACTGTCTCAACTGCGCGCGGCGAAGGGGCAGCCTGGGCAAGCTGTATTGGCGTGATAGCCGGGATCTCACTCCCACTGGAACGCTCCCGCACGATGGCAATGGCATCCAACTCCCGCCGGATGACAAAGCCGGTGCCGGAAAGGATACGCGTTAAGGCTGCATCTTCTGAGAGATTTCCCGTAGCCCCTCGGCTATGGGCGCCTTTAACGATTGCCCCGGAATAAACAAGCGGAATACCGGCTTGAGCCGCATAAGCATCAAGCACCGCCTTCAGGTCGCCACCCGGGATGTTGAAATCCTTCGCGCTGGCATGGCCAAGTGCCAACAATGCAATCGCAGAAGTGGAAGCGGATTGCAGAAATCTTGTCCTCGACATTTTTCCCCCGAAATTGGCGTGTTCTCTGCGTTGATGGCGGCTAACAAAATTCAGTGTGCGATGACGATGTCGTCGCCTTTGGTCTCTACCTGCAAACCAAGTACGTCACGTGCCAGACGAGCGAAGGTCTCGACGCGAGACGACGGAAACGTGCCGTCAACGGTGAGCCTCGCAACGGTGGGGTCACGGATGATCAACTGCTGGCGATTGTAGCGGTTGAATTCAGCAGCTGCTGCTGCGAGCGTGGTATCATGGAAGATCAATACGCCGCGCCGCCAACCTAGTTCGGTTTCGAGTTTGGCAATGGGGGCGCGAGAGACAGAAACGGACGTGTTCGTGGCGCGCGCAACATCGCCTGGCTCCAGCTCTGCCGTTTGCGATTTGGAATCCGCTGCAACGGACTCGATACGTGCGCGACCTTCCACCAGCGAAACCGTCAGATTTCCCTGATCTCGGCGGACCAAGAATTTGGTACCAAGATCGGTGATCTGGTGATCGCCGGCCCTGACGGTGAAGGGGTGCGCGGCGTCATGTTGCACCTGGAAAAAGGCCTCGCCTCTGATGAGCCAGACTTTCCGGGCTCCGTCTTCCATCGCGACGCGGACTTCGGTGTTGGTATTCAGTTCGATCTGCGATCCGTCAGCCAGAGTGAGGATTTTTCGTCCGCCGACGTCGGTGACGTATGTCGTTCCCTCGGGAGCGCGCAAATATTGGTAGGCGACGCCAGCGCAGAAGGCCGATGCGACAAATACTGCGGTCATCAGTTTGGCACGGCCGATCCAATTCTTTGGCTTTCTTTCGGAACGCGGCGGCAAGCCAGTGCGCAAAACCGAGAGGCGTTCGGTGCGGTTCCAAGCGAATTCGAGGCGATAGAAGGCTACCTGATGATCGATGGTCTCGGCGAGCCAAGCGTTGAGCGACGTCGCATCTTCGTTCGTCCAGCTGCCAAAGGCTCGTCTTTCCAGCCATTCGGCGGCACGTTGCTCGATCTCAGCCGCGGAGGAACACGGTGCGATTGGCGCGTCGGTCATGGTTTCCTCCGCACAGTCGGGGGCTCGCCATAGAGGATGTCGGAGAGCTCGCGGATGGATTGGGTGAGATATTGCGAAACGGAAATTTCGCTGATGCCCATGCGCTGAGCGATTTCGGGACGGGTCAACCCGTCGATGCGGCCGAGCGTGAACGCTTCACGCGCCCGCGCGGGCAACCGCCCGAGAGCCGCCTGAAGGCGGCGGAGCTCATCGCGTGCCATCACCGCGCGATCGGGGCCGGGCTCTTCGGCTTCAATTTCGAGAGCGTCGAGGTCCGCCGCGGCTTCTATCGGCACCACCTGTTCGCGGCGCATGCGGTTGATGAGAAGGTTCTTCGCCGTAACAAACAGATATTGCTTGGGACGCTCAGGAAGGCTTTCGAGTGCTGCCGCGAAAACACGCGCGTAGATTTCCTGGCGGAGATCAGTGATGTCACTCGCATTGCGCCAGTTGTGCTCGAGATACTGCATCAGGGCCGCTTCCAGCGGCAGGATCTCGCGACCGAACCACGCTTTCGCCAGCGACGCCGCAGCGCGCGCGTCTTTCGGCACGGTGTCTGTGCCTCCGCGAGTGGTATTCGGTCCTTCGACCATCCCTGCCGACCCTCGCCACCGAGGGGGTTAGAAATTGGTACTCATCAATAAGGACAACTGAAGCGGCACGAGTTAAGGGAAGAAAAAGCAGGGCTGATGGTGCGCGATGGCATAGCCCGGCACAATCGCGGGTTAACGCAAGATAGTTGCGTCCTGCCCACTTAATCAGGCGGCCGGCCACTCAACCCTGAGGTGGCGGTCGAGCTAGAAATGAAGAAGCAGAGCGGCGGTGCGCTCGTCCGCTCTGGAGGGGAAAGAGCTTCGATGCAATTCCGTTACTCACCCATATGCGGTGATGGGCCTGCGCTTTGCGATGGCGAGAAAAGTGGCAGTCTCCGATGATGTTTCAACGGGGTCCAGCGATGTGGCCCAAGCATCGGAAGAGGAGACAGCCGGAACATTATGCAGGAATCGATGTGTCGTTGGAAGCATCGAGTGTGTGCTTGGTAGATGGAAGCGGCCGAATCTTGCGCGAAGCGAAGGTGGCCAGCGAAACGGATGCGTTGGCGCTGTTCTTCGCGGAACTGGGCCGCGAGGTGACGCGAACCGGGAAAGGGGCTTGTCCGCTGTCGCAGTGGCTGCGTGCCGAGCTCACCGCGGCGGATCACCGGCTCTATCACCACAGCGGATGACGCTATGATACGCAGCGCTCTCTACGAGCCCATTCCATTCTCTCCCGGGTGAAGAACAACTCCGGCCTGAAACGCTGGACGATGACGGTTGCCAAGTGCCACGGTCTGGGACACGCCACTGGGGCTTTGGTCAACCTGCCTGCGCGAAGCCGAAGATTCGCTTCGGCAAAGGCAGGGAAGCTCGCCATCATCCTACGTCGTATGTAGATCGACGGCACCGACTTCCGCTTCGGCAAGCAGGAATCCGCAACCGCATAAGCCATCGAGCAACGCGGAGTTCGTTGCCCGTCCCCTCTGCCGTCGCCGGGAGCGCGAAGCCGGAGCTTCGCTCCGACAAGCGGCGAGAGAACAGGACAGAGACTCGACTCCTTACAGCCCCGTTACGGAAGGCCGATGGAGATTGAGGCGTAGGGACCATGGAATCCGCGGTTTTCCTTCTTCTCCGTATCGATACCGCCATCGATGGCGCCGAAAAATTCATCAGCGCGATATCCTATACTGATCTTGGCATTGGGGTAGCGAACCGAAACGCCCGCAAAGCCTCCCAGATTGGGTACCGTTACTCTGCGCGAACGCTTCGGATTTGCAGAGGTCGTGTAGACGTTGGAGGCGTAACCGGAATAAGGAGCGTAGGTTTGTGCCGTCTGATGGTGGACGCTCGTTGTCCTGCGGCCAAACAAAATCGCGGCGTTGACGCCCCAATCGAGCGTAAGTTGACCGGCCTCAGTATCGCCAGCCAGCGGAGCAAACCCATCCCATGAAATTTCTGGTCCCATGCCGTGGAAGCTGCGCTGTGCTTGCTCGGTGCCCGTGAAGATGTTGTGCCCAGAGTTGATCTGAAAATCGGGAACCAACCCAATATCGACACTTGAGTTGGAACTGAATTGCACTGCGCGCAGGCCGGCGCTGAGTACAGATGTGCCGCCAAACATTCCGAGCCCGACATCCTTGCCGACCTGGAAATCGAGAATGGCATGAGACTGATTCTCACGCGCCTCACTGTGAACGTAGTTGTTTACTCTGGCATACTTGTTCGGGATGCCGAGATAGTATGCGGGCAAAACCTTGCTGATCCGTCCCTGCACCGAAGAGCGTCCGTACCGGACGCCGGCGGAAAAGACCCAACCTGAGTCACCGGGCACGAACGAAATCCGTCCGGTCAAATCCGCGCTGCGTGCCGGCATTCTCTGTGCAGGCGTCGGATCAGGCAGCGAGGTCGGAAGCATCGACAGGAAGGGCGGTGTGTATTGCTGCTCCGTGCCCTCAAGGAATGTCACTTGACCACCCACCTCCAGCCACACAGATGGACGATCCGCATCTTCCGCGCGAGCCACGCCGGAGGATGATGCAGCGGCCACCAATGCCAGAGCCGATGCCGACGCCAGCAATCTCCAGCGGATGACGGCGCGATCGTCATGAATATTTAACAGTTCGCTCATTTGTCCCCCCAATCAGAAATTTTTGGTGACACGCACGCCGTAAAGGCGCGGGTCGGTCAAGAACACATTCGTTGTCAGACCGCTGTCGTCGCTGTTCAGGAAGGCTCCCGTTATTGCCGTGGTGTCGAATATGTTTTTGAGATAGCCCATTACCTGCCAGCCATTGCTGCCCGTGAGGATCAGCGCGAGATTGACGTTGGAATAGCCGTGCAGCTCGTCATAAGGACGATCGTTCTCGACGCGCGCCCAGCTCTGCGATTGCCAATAGAAGTCGCTATGCAACGTCGCTGCCCAATCTTCTGACACCGGTATTGTGTAATCGGCCGACAGCGACGAGGTAAGATGCGGCGCATTTGGAAGCTGATTGCCGCTGATGTCCTTGTAGAAACCTTGACCGCTATTCGGCACAGGACCGTAATCGACGCCGTTATAAACGTGCTGACCGGTATAGGGATCGCCCGCGGTGCCGGCGAGCGGATCGAATCCCACATAGCCGGGCCAATTATACGGACCAGGATTCGCTTGATAAGGGGCAACCGTAACGGGATCGCGCTGCAACGCATAGGCAAACAAGCACCCAGACGACACGTTGTCTTGCGAGATCAGATAATTGACGACATAGGTGGGAAGGACGCAATTGGACGTTTGGGTGACAAAAGGCTTGACCACCATCCACCCCGGCGTTCCGGCCGTGCGATCCATCAGGTCAATTGTTTTCGATCCCTTCGCGAGTCGCGCGTCTTCGTAACCTCCCGTGAGGCTAAATTTCAGGCCCGGCAGCGGCTCCCATGTTGCTTCCACTTCCGTTCCCTTGACCGTCGCATCGAAATTCGAATTGACGGCGGTGCGATCGACGATCTGGGATATCTGATAGTTCTGGTACTTGTAGTAGAACACGTCGGCGTTGAAGGTCAGCGCACCATCCAGCAAGGTGTTCTTGGTACCCAGTTCGAAGGCATCTACGAATTCCGGCTTAAACGTGACCGGGTGCGTCGCGTTGCTGGGCGAATCCACATTGACGCCCGTGTTGGTAACCACCGGAACCACGCCCGGCGGATTGGCGCCACCGCCTTTGTAACCGCGCGCGTAGGAGGCGTAAAACAGCGATTGATCGGTGAAATCCAGCTTGGGCGTCCAGCTCGCGTTGAACCGGCCGGTCCATTCCTTCCATTGCTGATCGACAGTTCCCGCAACGGGATAGCCCTTGCCCCTAACAATCGCCCAGCTCGGGATGACGGTGAAATGCTTCTGATCGTCCGTCCAGCGCAATCCGCCGGTCAACTTCAGGTCAGGCGTCACTTGATAGTAAACTTCGCCAAAACCCGCATATGATGTCAGCCGGTAAGGGTTGTTGCTGCGGAAATAATTGTGGCCATCGCCATCGATCTGGGCAAGCGAATTGGGATCGATGTAGCCACAACCCAACCCAAAGAAACCTGCGGTCAAGCTCGGCGGATATCCTGACACGATGGGACCGCAACTGTTCGCAAATGCGGGATCGAATGCGGCGTGCGGTACATCGGGACCGTAGTGATAACCACTGGTGATAATGTTGAGGGATTGGGCGAGCAAGCTGATCGCGTTATAGAAAACATAATAGTCCTCTATCGTGGAATAATGCAGGAAATTGCCACCGATGCTGAAATTAAGCGGACCTTTGTAATTCGACGACAGGCGTAATTCTTCGGAATATTGTTGCGCGTGTTCCTGAGATACGTCCTCACCGACCAACCGGCTCGAACAGCCCAATTGCGGATCGCAATATTGCCCGTCTTGTCCAATGAGACCGCCCTGACCGGGCGCATCGATGAATAGCCCTGCTGCCGAATTGAAGCGGTCGTAATCTTCCGTGGAATAGAGAGAATCGCTGCTGAAGCCGGTCTGCGAAACGATCGTCAGCGCCGGGCTGAAATCATAGTTCACATTCAGCTCAATTGTGTCGTTCTTCGCGGAGTAGTGAGGCGAAAGCAATGAATCGATGTGGCGAAGATTGTCCGACTGCACCACGCCCGCGTAGGGATCAGCCCCGATAGGGAGATAGCCTGTCTCGACAAACAACCCCGCAATAAAAGGTACTGCTGCGGCATTAGGCGTTCCGAAAGCCGACGGCGCATACAAGGACCCTGGCAAGCATCCCTGGGTAAGAAAAGCGCTGCTGATCAAGCCGGTGGGATCTTGAGGTCCCGCCGGGCCATCCACAATTCCCGATCCCGGATCGCGATGACAGAGCTGCTTGCCGCTTCTCAGCCGATCGTCTGTTTCCTGGAAGTGCTCCCAGACAAGATAGCTCTGCACATTGCCAAGCGGCTTCCAGCCGAGCGTGACGCGGCTTGACCACAAATCACGGCCATCGACGGGTTGGCCGGTTTGATCGTTGAAGGAGTATCCGTCGCGTTTGGTCCATTCGCCAGCCACGCGCAGATCCAGGCGATCATCAACGATCGGAAGGTTCACCATGCCTTCGAAACGGCGATTGTGATAGTTGCCGATATCGGCCGACGCCATGGCTTCGAATTGGTCGGTAGGCTTCGCCGAAATCAAATTGACGACACCAGCAGTGGCGTTGCGGCCATAGAGCGTACCTTGCGGTCCGCGTACGACTTCGACCTGGCCCACATCATAGAATTCCTGTTCGAAGAAATGATTGCGGATGAAGGGAATATCGTTCAGCGCGACGGCCACCGCCGGATCGGTCGTTACCGAAACCGCCTGCGTACCGATGCCACGAATCTGAATCGAGTAGCCAGTGAAGTTCGTTTTCGTGAATGTCAGGTTTGGAACCTGTTTGACTAGGTCGGGGCCGCCAGCAGTTTGTGTAGCTGTCAGTTGTTCCTGCGACAGCGCGGTGATGGAGATCGGAATGGATTGTACATCCCCGCCGCCAAGTTTGGATGATGTAACGGTCACCGTCTCAACGCTCGGCCTCGGGGTCGTCGCTTGGGCGAGCTGGAGAGATTGGACACCGCCTATCGACGATTGCCGTTGTTGCCGCACGATGGCGATCACACCGGAGTCGTGTTGGGCGGTAAAGCCGGTACCAGAGAGGATGCGGGAAAGAGCAGCGTCAGGCGGCAAGTCGCCTTTGACTCCGTGCGTGCGCACTCCTTTTACCGCGTCGAGCGAAATTACCAACGCCGCGCCTGACTGGGCCATGTAGGCATTCAGCGCAGCGCCGAGATCGCCATCGGGGATGTTGAAGTCTCTGGCGGCGGCAGCGCTGGCCATCAGCGCGAAGCTAGCGCCGGTGGCGAAAACCGATTTCAGGCGTTGGTGCATATCGTTACCCCCCTATTGCGTGATGGATGTCGCTTCACTTCTCATGCGGTTTGGACAAGACGACAACTTCCGTACCGCGATGAACAATGCGCACGCCGAGCACGGCGTTGGCGACGCGGCCGAAGAGATCGACATCGTTCACCGGAAATTTTCCCATCAGCGCAAGGTGCGCGGTTTCCGGATCGGAAATGACAATCTTGCGGGCATTGTAGCGGTTGAACTCAGCGGCGACCTCCGCAAGCGTGGCGCGGTTGAAGACGAGCATGCCCTGGCGCCAAGCGAGTTGATCGCTAAGCGTGGCCGACGGCTTCTTCGTGACCGAGACGGTGGAGGCGGTCGCGATCGCGACATCGCCGGGCGACAGGACAGCGGAGGCTTTGTTAGGACCTTCGCTATCCACCCGGGCGCGGCCTTCTATCAGGGTCACCTCTAGACGTCGGGGAGTGCCACGCACGGCGAATTTGGTACCCAGATCGGTGATGTGGTGGCCGAAGGCTGTCACGACGAAGGGACTCGCCGCGTTGTGCCTGATCTGGAAGAAGGCTTCGCCTTTGATCAACGTGACAGCGCGCGGGTTGGCGCTGTTGATCTGTACAACCGTGTCGGTGTTGAGCTCAACTTGTGATCCGTCGGTTAGAGCAATGACTTCGCGGCCGCCGACCGGCGTGCTGTAAGTGGTTTCAGCGGGTGCTGTGCGGAAATTGGCGACAGCAAAGACCACGGCACCAGCGGCCAGCACAAAACCCGCAGTCAGGCGCGCAATTGTTTTGCTCAGTGCATAGGGAGCGTTTGGCGATTTGCGCATGGGCGGGCGCAGGGCGGCAAGGCGATCGGCGCGCGTCCACGCATCGTGGAGGCGCAGGTAAGAAACCATATGCTTGGCGGATTGCGCGAGCCAGGCGTCCAAATCGGCTTGGTCGACTTCGTTCCAATCGCTACTCTGCTGGCGAGCGAGGAAGCGCGCAGCAGCAACATCCGTTGCGTTGGTGCCGATCCACAGGGCTTCGAGGCCAGGTTCGCTCACAGTGCACCTCCGCGACCAGACTCGCTGTTGAAGCGGTTGGCGAGGCCGACCATGGCGATGGCGAGGTATTCATTGACCGTATCGACGCCAATGCCCATGCGCGCGGAGATCTCGCGGATGGTGAGACCCTCAATTTTCTTGAGGATCACGGCTTCGCGACATCGCGGAGAGAGATGTTCGAGCGCGGATTGGAGCTGGCGAAATTCCTGGCGCGCGATGGTGTTGCGTTCAGGACCGGGACGGTCTTCGGCAATGTCGAGTTCATCGAGATCGGCAACCGCTTCGATGGAAACGATCTGTTCGCGGCGCATCCGGTCGATGACGAGATTGCGCGCGGTCGCAATGAGAAACGGCTTGACGGGATCCGGAAGCTTTTTCTGCGCGGCTTCGTAGACGCGCACATACACGTCTTGCCTGATATCGGCCGCGTCGCCCTCGTTGCGAACGCATCGACGCAGAAATTGCATGAGCGCGGCCTCCAGCGGCAGCACTTCGCGGACAAACCATCGACCGAGGTCGGAGACCGTCATGACCCTATCGGGGCCTTCCGTGCCTGCGCCTTCACGACCGGTTCCCGATCTTCCGACCATCGCCCGCCAGTGCCCTGCCTAATCGAGGGGCCAAGTTTACCCCTCATTTGGAAGAACGCGTGGGGACCAATAAGTCTGGGGGGCGCTGTAGGAGTTATTTTATTGCGCGCGGCATAATTTCCAGGTGCGGCAGAGGGGGAAGTCAAGCTTCAGAAGACTGGAAGATCGCAGGTGACGAGGTTGCCCTCGCCGCCTGTTACCTTACCTTTGGGGTAGCCTACCAGTTCTTGGTGATGCGAATGCCAAAGAGGCGCGGATCGGTGGTGAAGACATTGGTCGTGAGGGAGGTGTCATCCGAGTTGAGGAACGCCCCCGTGATCGCCGTATTGTCGACCAAGTTCTTGACGTAGGCCATTGCCTGCCAGCCGTCCTGATTGGTGAAGATCAGGGCGAGGTTGATGTTGGTGTAACCGTGAAGCTTGTCATATTCGCTATCGTTGAAATGCGCCAATACGAGCCCGACTGATAGTAGAAGTCGCCGTGTAGCGTTCCCGCTCAATCACTCGACAATGGCATAGTGTAATCGGCGGTGAGAGAGGTCGTGAAGTGCGGCGCGTTCGGCAATTGATTGCCGCCTATGTTCTTGGCGAAGCCTTCGCCGTTGTTCGGGGTCGGTTTCGGCCTTGTTCGGCCAATGCTGTCGCAAGCAGGTCATCAGAATCGCTTCCAGCGGCAGCACCTCGCGGACGAACCAACCGTTGACGTCGGATGCGTTCAAGACTGCGCCCGCCAGATGCAGGCCCGCATTCAAACGTCCCGGTTCGTGTGTTTCGGCCATCCCCAGCGAGCCTTCCACCTTTAGAGGTTCAGGAACGACGCGACGCTGACTAAGACAAAGTTGGCGGCCGAAGATTCGGGTGGCATTGGATGTAATTTTGTTGCGTCAACGACTATAGAGGCTCACAGCTTGGCTTGCCGCAACGCAACGCAACGCAGAAATGCAATAGGACGAGGTTTCCCACTTGTGAAACCTGAAAAATCTCCGTCCAAAGCCCCAAAGGGAAAACGGCACTTCCTCACTTTTTGGCTCACATACGCACCAAACGCACAAGAAAAAGGCGGCGGATCACTCCGCCGCCGAGAGAGAGTTCTGCTGAAAAGTATTAGCCGCCCAAGCCAATGCTGACGGAAGCATAAGGGCCGTAAAATGCGCGGTTCGCAGATTTGCGCGCGTCGATGCCGTCGTCGACGGCATTGAAAAAGAAATCTGCCCTGTAACCGAAGCTCATCTTAAAATCCTGCAACTGCCATGACAGGCCCACAGAGCCGCCGACATTGGGCACCGTGACACTGCGCGAGCGGGTCTTATTGACCGGTGTCGGTTGATAAGTGATAGAAAGGCCCTGCGCATACTTTCCGTCATGATATCGTCCGGTCGTCTGGTGATGTACCTTCGTGCGTTGCCGACCAAACAGCAGCGCGGCATTGACGCTCCAATCGAGAGAGACTTCGCCATTCTGCAAATTGCCCGCGAATGGTGCCGAAGCATTCCAGGAAAGAGACGGGCCTACGCCACGGAAGCTCCGCGAGGCCTGTAATGACGCCAAATTGCTGTGATAGACTTGCCCCCATGCAAACTTGGACGAGAGAAATTTGGTGCCTACCAATGAAGGAAAGTATTTGTAGGAAAAGTGCCAATCGGGATCGGACTTCAGGGCGATAGTTGATTTGCTGTGAAATTGGGCAAATCGAACGCCGAGACCAAACACGGACGATCCGTCGTGGCGACCAAAAAGCCCCAAGCCCACGTCCTTCCCCACTTGGAAATCGAGTACCGCATGGTCCTCACTGTTCCGCACATTCGTATCCGCAAATTGTACGGCCTTCGGGTAATTCACTTGTTTCGTGAGATGGCGCCCCGTGGGAGGGGCGCTTGAGTAGTAGTATTTCACAAACGGCAGCGGATTGGTCTGTTGCGTGACGTGCTTTTTGACGGCGGAGCGGCCATAGCGAACAGAGACAGAGAACTGCCAATCCGAGTTTTTTGGTTGAAACGACAGCTTCGCGGCTTCGTCGATGCTGGAGCGGGAAGGCTTCTCGTAGCTTTCAGATGGCGCAAACGTCGAAGGCCGCACATCCATCAGGGCTGGAGAAAATGTCTCCTGACTATTGTCTAGCTGGGTGAACTGCCCACCCAGTTCAATCCACACTTGGGGGCGGTCAGCCTCTTCGGCCTGTACACCCTCGGTCGCCATCACGTGGGCGGCCAACACCAACGCCGAAGTGCCGGTTAACAGCTTCCACCGGATGGTGGCGCGATTGTCGTTCTTGTTGATCAGTTCGCTCATCTGTTTCCCCCTCACCAGTTCTTTGTGACGTGCACGCCAAACAGGCGTGGATCGGTCAGGAACACATTGGTGGTCAATCCGCTGTCATCGCTGTTGAGGAAGTCGCCAGTAATGGCCGTGGTATTGAAGGCGTTCTTCAGATACCCCATGACCTGCCAGCCGCCTTGGCTGGTCAGGATCAGCGCCAAATTGACATTGGTATAACCGCGCAAGCGGTCATAAGGGTTGTCATTGAAGACTCGGGCCCAGGAATAGTCCTGCCAGTAGTAGTCGATGTGCGCGGTGCCCGCCCACTCCGTGGTTATCGGGATGGTGTAATCTGCGGACGCCGAGACGGTGAAGGGCGGCGCATTGGGAAGCTCGTCGCCGCCCAGTTTTTTGGCCCAACCTTCGCCAAGATTCGGCGCCGTTGCCGGATTGAAGCCCGGATAAGGGCCCGGGTCTAAAATTCCACCGGCTTCAATGAATCCATAGTCGTTGGGGAACACAGGATCGGCCTTGTACGGCTTGTCAGTAACTGGGTCCCATCCTTTTTGATAAGCATTGATGCAGGCGCCTGGAATACCAGACAACCCCGTGCTCGAACCCGCTGGTGGGCGAGCTTTCAGTATGGCGGCAACAACGTAGACGGGTAGAATGCAATTCGATGCTTGCGTAACAAAGGGCTTCACAACCATCCAGTCAGGATGCTCCGCCAGATCCGCGCGATCCATCAGGTCAATCGAGCTTTGACCGTCGTCGATCCGTGTGTGCTCATAGCCGCCAGCGAATTTGAATCGCAAACCCGGTGTCGGTTCGTAAGTGGCTTCGACCTCCGCGCCTCTTACCGTGGCGTCGAAATTATCGTTGATGGCTGTGCGGTCTACAATTCGTGAGATTTGATAGCCTTTGTAATCGTAGAAGAAGATGTTTCCATTGAACGTGATCGAGCCGTCCAGCAGCGTGTTCTTGGTTCCTAACTCAAAGGCATTGATAAATTCTGGTTTGAAGGTCAGTGGATGTATGGGGGTCGAGATGCCTGATGTTCCAAAGACCAACAGCTGCGCACCCGGGGGATTGGCGCCTCCGGCTTTGTACCCGTGTGCAAAAGAAGCATAAAGCAATGTCTGATCCGTGAAATCGAGTTTTGGGGCCCAATTGGCCGCAACGCGGCCGGTAAACTCGCCCCAGTCCTGGTCGACCACGCCGGTCGTTGGATATCCATACCCTCCGATGAGAAGCTCACTTGGAATATCGACAAAATGTTTTCGGTCGTCCGTCCACCGCAGGCCGCCGGTCAGCTTCACATCGGGAGTAATGTTGTAATAGGCCTCGCCAAAGGTGGCGTAGGAGTTCAGCACATAGGGGTTTTGGCTAAGGAAATAGTTGTGCCCTTGATTGTTCAAGTTCGTGAGAGGATTTGGATCAATATAAAAGCACGGGAATTGCCCCTCGATGCCCAATTGATTGGGTCTGTACTTGTCAGCCGGGCTGTATCCCCCGGCCAAGCAATTTGAATTGTCCGAAACGCCAGGAACCCAAGGCAGAGTTTGGTCCGGACTTCCAGTGCTGCAGCAGTGCGAGCCGGCATAGGAAGCCAAAGTCAGTGAGTTGATGAAGACGTAGTAATTTTCCTCGGTTTCATAGTGCAGGTAATTGCCTCCAACGCTGAAGTTGAACGGACCACTAAAATTCGATGCCAAACGGAACTCTTGACTAAGCTGCCAAGCATTTTCGTCATTCAAATCCTGAGCAACCAATCGATTGCTGCAGCCCAATTGGGGATCACAAAAGACTCCGATTTGACTGCAGCTACCCACGCCGGGCGAGTCGCAGTTCTGGTTGGTATCGAAGTCGAGGCCAATATTTGGATCCGCCGTGGTTGAATGCGTAACGCCGGAGTCCACTATGAATGCGCCTGGCCGTGTGTTGAATCGATTATAATCTTCGGTGGACCACAGGAAATCGCGGTTGTAGGCCGTTTGTGACGTGAACGTCAGCGCCGGCGTCACGCCATAGTCGAGATTGAGCTCTAGCGTGTCGTTCTTCGCCTTATAGATCGGATTGATCTGCGATTCGATCACGCGAAGATCGGTGGATTGCGAGGAACTTGCATACGGATCGAAAGCAGTTCGGAACGCAGTGACTGGCGTATTGTTGAAGCCGAGAGGTTCGTAATAGGGCAAGGTCAGCCCGTTCGGCACACCGAATGCTCCATAGTCGCCGTGAGCCGGATCGCCTTTGTCATAGAGGGAAACTGGTAAACAGCCCTGGCTCAAATAGGGTGGACCGGCATAAGCTACTGGCGCTGCGGCCGGCGGCACCGGGACGCCGCCGATTTCCGAGGGGCTGGGGGCGGTTTTGCAGAGCTGCTTAGACGTGCGGAGACGGTCATCGTCTTCCTGGAAGTGCTCCCAGACGAGATACGCCTGCAGATGATCCGTGGGTCTTACCGCCAGCGTGACACGCGTGGACCAGAGATCGCGGCCGTCGATCGGACTTCCAGTTATCTCATTGGTCGTATAGCCGTCGCGTTTGGTCCATTCACCAGCGATACGCAGATCGGCACGGTCATCGACGATCGGCAGATTGATCATGCCTTCGAAGCGCCGGTTTTTGTAATTGCCGACATCGGCTGAGGCCATGGCCTCAAATTGATCCGTCGGTTTGGCTGAAATGATATTCACCACACCGGCCGTCGCATTGCGGCCATAGAGTGTGCCTTGCGGACCGCGCAGAACTTCCGCCTGGCTAACGTCGTAGAATTCCTGTTCGAAGAAGTGGTTGCGAATGAACGGAACATCGTTGAACGCCACGGCGACAGCGGGATCAGTGGTCACCGATATTGCCTGCGTGCCAATGCCACGGATCTGGATGCTATAGCCGGAGAAATTGGTCTTTGTGAATGTGAGATTGGGCACCTGTTTGACCAGATCAGGGCCCCCGGCGGTCTGCGTTGCGGTCAGCTGTTCCTGACTGAGAGCTGTGATCGCAATCGGAATGCTTTGCACGTCGGCGCCCCCAAGTTTGGAGGATGTCACAGTGACCGTTTCCACCGCTGCGCGCGCAGGTGCTGCTTGGGCGAGCTGGAGAGGCTGGATGCTGACGGCTTCGCTCGATTGGCGGCCGCGGGTGATGACAAGTGCGCCGGAACCCTTGCGGATCACAAAGCCGGTGCCGGCAAGGATCTGAGAAAGGGCCTCATCTGGGGTGAGATTGCCGTGAGCGCCGTTTGTGTGGCTAGCTTTCACCTCATCGCCCGATACGATCAGCGCCGAACCGGTTTGACGCATATAGCTGTCGAGTGCGCTGGCGAGATCGCCCGCAGGAATATTGAAGCTTTCGGCGGCAGCGGCTTGGACTATGCCGGCCGCGAGTGCGGTTCCCGAAAGAAGCAACGTTCGAAAATTCAACATGTTTCCCCCTTTGTCGTGCGTCTCGTTCACCCAAATCAATGAGACAGCACGATCTGATTTCCCCGATGTTCGACACGCAGCCCGAACAATTGTCTGCTGGCGCGAACGAACATGTTCACGTCGTTAGTCGGAAAGCTGCCGATAATCTTGAGTCTGGCCGTCGCCGCGTCGGCCACTACAAGTTTTTCGCGGTTGTAGCGGTTGAATTCCGCGGCCGCGTTCTTAAGCGTGGTGTATTTGAAGATGAGCATTCCGCTGCGCCAGCCTAGTTCATTTTGCAGCGCATCCCGCGGCTCTTCGAGCTTGACGAGTTTGGTTCCTTGCGTAACCACCTTGTCGCCCGGCGTGAGCAACATGCCGTGGCTGCCGCGTTCGTTCGCATTCTCATCGAGCCAGATGCGGCCCTCGAGGAGGGCGACTTCGAGCTTCCCGGCTTCGCGGTGCACGGTGAATTTGGTGCCGAGCACGGTGATGCGGTGATCGCCCACGCTGACCACGAAGGGATGCTCGGGATCGTGCGCGATCTGGAAATAGGCCTCGCCTTTCTGGATGGAGGCCAAACGCCGGACGGACGAGACATCGACCTTCAGAACCGTGTCGGTGTTGAGTTCGACGCGGGACCCGTCGCCCAGCGAAACGATTTTGTGTTCGCCGATACCGGTGGTGATGATGCGCTCGTTGGGTTTGGAGAGAAA